>QWBY01000296.1_pt1 | contig 37743 bp, 53 predicted proteins | sample 1972471 | NCBI WGS metagenome assembly QWBY01 (sample SAMN09866722, study PRJNA288562) | Human gut metagenome isolate term6_stool, whole genome shotgun sequencing...
TTAAGGATTTAGGATTTGAAGAAGTAATCAATTAGAAATTTAGGAAATTTAGAAAGTGAGGAAGATTATGACTTTATTGGATAAGTTAGTTGAGTATGTGGACAATAACCCATTTGCAGATGACGAGGAACTTGCAAATGCTCTTAATTCTACAAAGAAAGTAGTTAGGATTTATTTAAAAAGACTTGAGAATAGAGAAGTCTTAAAAATTGATGAGGTTGATGGTAAGAGAGTAATTAAGGTTTTAGAAATTCCTGAAATTAAACCTCAAGAGTTTAAAAGAGGAGTTTATGAAATGATGATCGATAGGTACTTGGAAGATTTTAAAGAAACTGAGTCCTATCAAGAGAGAATAAAAATCGGAAATATAATAGTTAAGATTTTAGAAAGACTGTAAAAAATTTAGAGAAATAAAGGAGATTTTATAATGGCAAGAGAATTTACAACAAGTTTAGTTAGATTATCATATGTATCAGTGTTTGACCCAAGGGAAAACCAACAAGGTCAAAAGAAGTACTCTGTTACATGTCTATTACCAAAGACAGACACTGAGGGTTATAAAAAATTAATGGCTGCGATTAAGGCAGAAATTGAGTCAGAAAAAGACGGAAAGTTAAAAGGTGTTATTCAACCAAAGATCCCTGTGCATGATGGCGATGGTGCATCTCCAACAGGTCAAGCTTATGGACCAGAATGTCAAGGACACTGGGTATTTACAGCCTCAGCAGGAGAAAACTATCCACCTGCTGTAATGGATACTAGAGTCCAACCAATTATGGATAGGTCTCAAGTATACTCTGGTTGTTGGGGCCATGTAGCGTTATCAATCTACGCTTACAACAATCAATCTAAAGGGATTGGACTTGGACTTAACGGGATCCAAAAAGTTAAGGACGATGAGGCTCTAGGATTTAGCTTTGATGCAAATAAGGCTTTCTCTGCAATCGAGGACGACGAAACAAGTGCAGGTGGAATTGACCCTCTAACAGGTCTACCATACTAAGATTTTTGAGGATGGGGTCGGTAATATCGACCCCATATTTTCTTATAAGAGTTGAGTAAAACGCAGTGGAGTTGAGTGAAACGGAGTAAAGTTTATGAAAATTTCTAAAGAAACAAAACAAAAGAATTTATTTGCAGCCATTTGTAAGTTAGCAGAATCAGCAAAAGAAGTCGAATCTTTTTCCGGAGAAAAATATAAAGAAGTAATTTTAAGACTTAAACCTAAAAGCATAGAAGAAATTAGAGAATGGAGCAAGGACGAATGACAATAGGCAAAATTTATTATTTGGCAACACTGTGTGACAAGATTTCTAAATCTGCCACTGTATGGTCTATTGTGATGGCCGTGGTCTTTGTAGGAGTTTTGGTCTTATATATAACTTCAAGATTCGATGATCCATACATGACGGAAGCTACACAAAAATTGATAAGTAAAACTACAAAAATTATTACTATTATATTTTTATGCGTCGAAGTTGTCAGCATAGTTGTACCTAGTAAAGAAGATTTTTTAATAATATCAATGGCTAAAGACTACACACCTAAGCAAGCCTATAGCATGACAAAACAAGAAATTAAAGATAGCATTGATTATTTTATCAAAGAGTTATCGAAAGTTACTAAGGAGGCACAATAAAAATGAAAAGAGTTAAACTTAAATTTACGTACGAAATAACGATGTGGATGGATGATAGCGAGTATGAAGAAACAAAGAAACACGCCGATACAGGAGCAGGAGAGAAAGAAATTAAGAATATGCTTGATGATGAATTACTAGCTGAAGATGGAAGAGAAGAATCAAGCAAATTAACAGAATTTTATTTTGGGATGGATGAAGAATGGCAGTAGATCTAAACGATTTAATAAGCAGAAAAAGAATTAAATTTGAACTTGGCGAATCTACTATGCCAAAAAGGTATAGAGATTTTTGCCTAAGAGTAATTGATAGCGAAAGACTTACACCAACAGTCGAATTAGAACAATTCAAACCTTTAAAGGTTAAAGAGTACACAAGGGACGCATGTGGCAGAACATTTTACATTAGCCAGTGTCCTAAATGTGGTTGTCATCTAGACGGAAACCAAGTTCAAAAGTATTGCCACGAATGTGGTCAAAGATTGGAGTGGGAAAAATGAAAGATTTATCCATAGATATTGAAACCTATTCAGAGATTGACCTTGGAAAGTCTGGACTGTATAAGTATTGTCTTGACCATAGTTTTGACATTTTACTTTTTGCTTACTCCATAGACTTTGGTCCAGTTGAGGTGGTGGACTTAACTGCAGGGGATAAGATCCCTGATGATGTAATCAAGGCTATGGCAGAAGATGAGGTTATCAAGCATGCCTACAATGCTGCTTTTGAATACAACTGTCTTAAGGCTTATGGTATTGATGTTGGGGACAGGATTGCATGGCACTGCACAATGTTCCATGCAATGTACCTTGGCTACCCTGCAGGTCTTGCAGCTACTGGAGAGGCTATTGGACTCCCCGAAGAAAAGCAAAAACTAAGGACTGGCAAGGCTCTTATTAGATATTTTTGTCTACCTTGTAAGCCTACCAAGGTCAATGGCGGCAGGACTAGAAACCTACCACAACATGACAAAGAAAAATGGGATTTATTTATTGAGTATTGTCGTCAAGATGTTGTTACAGAGATGGAAATTTACAAAAGATTAGAGTCAATCCCAGTACCAAGGCAGGAACAAGTCATCTGGGCAATATCTGATGAAGCTAATGCAGCAGGTGTTGAAGTAGACTTTGACCTGGTAAAAGGGGCAATCGCCATCAACGACTTACTCACAGAGGAGCAGGTGAAAAGAGCTAAGGAGATATCTGGACTTGAGAATCCAAACTCTGTGGCTCAAATACTTCCTTGGCTGCAAAAGTATTTTCCAGAAGTCGACAATGTGAGGAAGGCAACTGTGGCTGACCTACTTGCAAGAGATGACCTGCCTGATGAGGTTAGGGAGTTTTTGGAGTTAAGGCAAGAATTGTCTAAGACAAGTCTTAAAAAGTATGACTCTATGATTGACTGTGCTTGTGAGGACCACAGAATGAGAGGACTACTCCAGTGCTATGGGGCAAACAGGACAGGCAGATGGGCAGGTAGGCTTGTGCAAGTACAAAACCTGCCAAGAAATTATATTGAAAATTTATCCCTTGCAAGGGATCTTGTAAAAGATAGAGACAAGGAACTACTGGAGATGCTTTTTGGCAATGTCACTGACGCAATAAGTCAGCTTATAAGGACTGCCTTTATTCCCTGCGATGGGAAAAAATTTATAATTTCTGACTACTCTGCCATAGAGGCAAGGGTCATCGCATGGCTTGCAGGGGAAAAGTGGGTAAACGAAGTTTTTGCGTCTCACGGAAAAATATACGAGGCCACAGCATCTCAAATGTTTGGAGTGCCTATAGAAAAAATTAAAAAGGGCAATCCCGAATATGCACTTAGGCAAAAAGGTAAGGTCGCTACGTTGGCTCTTGGCTATCAAGGTGGAGTTGGTGCTCTTAAAGCCATGGGTGCCGACAAGATGGGCCTTGATGACGAGGAACTAGAGGACATTAAAAACAGATGGCGACAAGCCAATAAAAATATAGTCAGATTTTGGTATGACTTAGAAAATGCAGCAGTAAGTGTTGTACAGACTGGAGAGCCAAGACGAGTTAAGTGTTTGGATTTATCCTTAGAAATTGACCCGATTTATGGCTTATCCTACTTGGTCATTAAGTTGCCATCAGGAAGAAGTCTTTACTATCCTAAGCCATATCTCAAAGAAAATAAATTTGGCAAATATGCAGTCCACTTTATGGGAATTGGTGTCAATCGCAAGTTTTCAGAAGAGTCCACTTATGGCGGAAAATTAACCGAGAACTGTGTGCAAGCTATCGCCCGTGACTGCTTAGCACATGCCCTTTTAAATCTTTACAAGGACTATCCCTTTGAGCAGGTTGTTATGCACATACACGATGAGGTTGTCATGGAAGCTGACAAGGAATATACAATTGACGAGATCAACGAGGTCCTATCAAGGGATATTAAGTGGGCACCTGGATTGATTTTAAGGGGTGCAGGATTTGAGAGTGATTACTATATGAAGGATTGATTATAGATGATTAACGACAGAAAGATAATAATCTCCGTCGGTGCCAGTAGAAAGTCAACTAACTGGCAAAGACAAGAGATTAATTATTCAGATTTTATAAAAAAGTTAGAAACTCCTGTCAGGTCATCAGAGACCTTGGAGGAATATTTAAAGCTCCCGAAGTCTAAGCAAGATGACCTCAAGGACGTTGGCGGTTTTGTAGGTGGTGCCTTAAAAGGTGTAAGACGTAAGGCCCACAATGTAGAGTCCAGAGACTTAATAGCCTTGGACTTTGACAACATCGCCGCAGGAGAAACGGAAAATGTAATTAAGAAAGTAATGACTTTGGGCTGTGGTTACGTCATCTACTCCACAAGAAAGCATGCAGACTACAAGCCAAGACTTAGGATAATCTTACCTCTTAGTAGGTCTGTATCTGCTGACGAGTACGAGCCTATTGCAAGGTACATGGCCAAGCAAATTGGAATCCACATGGCCGACCCTACTACCTTCGAACCCGAAAGGCTTATGTACTGGCCATCTTGCTCTAGTGACTCAACTTATGTCTTTAGGTACGAGGACAAGCCTCTTTTATCTGCTGATGGTGTACTTGGTAAATACGAGGATTGGAGAGATGTGTCATCATGGCCACAAGTCCCTGGTGTGGATATTGACCACAGACGAGATATCACTAAGCAGCAGGACCCGACAACAAAGCCTGGTATTATTGGGGCTTTTTGTAGGACTTATGACATCTACTCTGCTATGGACGAGTTTATCCCAAGGGCCTATGACCAGACAGACGATGACAAGAGATTTACCTATCTGCAAGGGTCAACTACTGGTGGTGCAATAATCTACGAGGATGGAAAATTCCTTTTCTCTCACCATGCTACGGATCCCTGCGGTGGCCAACTGGTTAATGCTTGGGACCTTGTAAGACTCCATAAGTTTGGTGACCTCGACGAAGAGGCAGCAGAGGGAACCCCCGTTGCAACTTTGCCATCTACGACAGCAATGAAGGACTTGGCCAGAAATGATGTAAAGGTTGTTGACCTTTTAAATCGTGAGAGACAAGAGGAGTCTCAAAGCTATTTTGATGTCATCGAGGGAGATTCTACTGAACCCAATTTTGAGCCCAGTGAAGAAGTTGAAGAGTCCGAACTTGCTGACAGAGAATGGCGAAAGCACCTCACAGTTGATGGCAAGGGCAATTATGAGAAGACTATGGCCAACATAACCTTGATACTTGAGAGTGATCCAAAGTTTAAGGGAAAGATTTTTCTTGACGAGTTTGCCAACAGGGGTATGGTGCAATTGCCGTTGCCTTGGGAAAAAGGTGACGAGACCAGAATGTGGTCTGATGTGGACGATGCCCAGTTAGCTTTAAGACTAGAAAAGGAATATGGAATTACAGGAAGGGACAAGATAGAAAATGCTTTAAAGGTTGTAGCTTTTAACAACAGAAGAAACGCAGTCAAGGAATATATTTTAGGACTTGAATGGGATGGCAAGGAGAGAATTGGAACTCTCCTACACGACTATCTTGGGGCAGAACAGAATGTATATACTAGTGAGATTATGAAAAAATCTTTACAAGCTGCAATTGCAAGAGCCTTTTCTTCTAAAGGGGTTAAGTATGACACCATGATTGTTTTCTCTGGACCTCAAGGGATTGGTAAGTCCACCTTCCTTGCGAAATTAGGGCGAGAATGGTTTAGTGATAGTTTATACTCCTTCGAGGGCAAAGAGGCCGCAGAACTTATCCAGGGAACTCTCATAAATGAAGTTGGAGAGTTGTCTGCCCTTACCAAGTCAGAGACAGAAACTGTAAAGCAATTTTTATCTAAGACTCATGATATTTATAGAGAGGCTTACGGAAAGAGGACTAACAAGTACCCTAGAAGATGTGTCTTTTTTGGGTCTACGAATTCTGAAAGCTTTTTGAAAGATGCTACTGGGTCAAGAAGATTTTGGCCTGTGAGAGTTGGAGAACTTCCACCGATTAAGGACATTTTTAAAGATCTCGATGACGAAATAGACCAAATTTGGGCAGAGGCCCACTTCTATTTTGTACTTGGGGAAGATCTATTGTTATCGAAAGAAGCACAGGCTATCGCAGAAGAAATGCAAGACTTATACAGGGATGTAGACCCTAAGGAAGGTATGATTGTTGAGTTTCTCAATAAGAAGATACCTAAGAACTGGTATAGCCTAGAGCCGAGAGACCAGAGAGCCTTTATGGCGGGATCTTTTAAGGCAAGCGATGACGAAGAATTAGAACTTGTGGAAAGGGAGAAAGTCTGCATTGCAGAAATATGGCAAGCGTGCCTTGGTGGAGATTTAAAGTATCTTAAGAAGAGAGATTCCATAGAATTAAATGGTATTTTGACGGGAATCCAAGGTTGGGTTAGAAATAAAAATCCAAAATTTTTTGGAAGTTATGGAAGACAAAAAGGTTTTGAAAGAAGTCGTGTTATCATTTATGACCCGAAAAAATACAAAAATCAGGGTTAAATTAATTAAAAAGTTGGTTGTCGCGTAAAATGAGTATTTATCAAGCATTGAGATATTTTGACAACCAACTATTACAAAAATTTAAAACTTTTAGAAAAATAGAAAATATAGATTTTAATAAAAGATTTATGACAACAAACTCTTAAAAAGTTGGTTGTCATGGCAAAAATAGTTGGTTGTCATAAAAATAGTCATGACAACCAAGTAAAAAAAGTTAGTTGTCGCTAAAAGCTAGTATTTAACAGGGTTAAGCTATATCTGACAACCAACTATCACTATTTCCTATAGAGCGTAAAAATATAGATAATATAGAAAATATAGGCTTATATATACACCTAGAATATCTATATTTTCTATATTTTAGGGTTAGCTAATATTATAAGAAAGTTGGTTGTCATAAAAATATTTAAGGAGTTTGGATTGTTAGAAAAAGATATAGAGAAATTTCTAAATGATAATATAAAAAAACTTGGTGGGAGATCTTATAAGTTTGTGTCGCCAGGAAATTCTGGTGTGCCAGATAGAATAATTTTTCTTCCAGGTGGGAGGATATATTTTGTGGAGTTGAAAACTAAAAGAGGTCGCCCATCGGCTTTACAAAAATTACAGCGTAGAAGATTTAAAGAATTAGGACACGAGGTGTATTTACTTTATGGCCTGGAAGATGTGAAGGTGTTTTTACGTGAAATTACATGAGTATCAAAATTATTGTGTGGATAGAATTTTAGACACAGAAAACTTAGGCTTATTCCTTGACATGGGTTTGGGAAAAACTTTAATTTCTTTAACAGCGATTAAAAGATTGATGTATGACCAATTTAAAATCAACAAGGTTTTAGTCATCGCACCAAAAAAAGTGGCAGAGGCAACTTGGCAAAATGAGATTGAGAAATGGGATGAATTAAAATTCTTGAGATTTTCCACAGTCTTGGGAAGTGCCAAGCAAAGAATTAAAGCATTGAATACACCTGCCGATGTTTACATCATAAATCGTGACAATGTTGTTTGGCTTGTCGATTATTATAAAAACGCATGGCCCTTTGACATGGTGGTATGTGATGAGTTTTCTAGTTTTAAAAATCACCAGTCAAAGAGGTTTAAGGCTTTGGCATCCATTAAGCCACATATTAAAAAATTGGTTGGACTTACAGGGACACCAAGCCCCAATGGTCTTTTAGATTTATGGTCCCAGGTCTATTTGCTTGATGAGGGAAAAAGGCTTAGTCCTTCTTATTACAGTTTTAGAAATGCTTATTTTGAGGGTGACTATATGGGATTTAATTACAAGCCAAGGAAATTTACCCAAAAGGAAGTTACAGAAAAAATATCAGACATTTGCATTTCCATGAAAGCTGATGATTATTTACAATTACCAGAATGTACGGACAACATAATTCCAGTGGTCTTGGATAGCAAGGCAGAAAAGGCTTATTTGCAGATGGAAAGAGATGCGGTTCTAGAAATCGAAAACGAAGATTACATCGATGCAACTTCGGCGGCTGCTTTATCTACTAAGCTTTTACAACTTGCAAATGGAGCAGTTTATGACGAGGATAGGACAGTACATGAGATCCACAATTGTAAAATCGAGGCATTTATGGAAACATTGGAACAGTTACAAGGCAAAAATGTTTTAGTCTTTTATAATTTTAAACACGATTATGAAAGATTAGAAAAAGCCTTAAAGAAAAATAAAATAAATTATAGAAAGCTAGAAACCAAGGAAGATCAAAAAGATTGGAACGATGGAAAGATAAATGTACTTTTGACACATCCGGCATCTAGTGCTTACGGACTTAACTTGCAAGAGGGTGGTAATCATGTCATTTGGTTTGGACTTAACTGGAATTACGAGTTATATACTCAAGCCAACAAGAGATTACACAGACAAGGGCAGAAAGAGAAGGTTATTATCCACCACTTAGTGACAAGGGGTACAAGAGATGAGGATGTCATGGAGGCATTGAGAAGAAAAGAGGGCGTGCAAAATTACGTCTTAGAAAGTTTAAAGGCAAGAATTAGGAGGATTAAGGAGGCAGCAAATTGAGAGACGACGACAAATATATCGATGCAGGCAAGACAATAAAAGTTAGTAACAACGTCCACCACCCTAAGCATTATGCTTTACAAGGTTTGGAACCTTATGAGACTGTTGATGTAATAAAATCAAGTGTGGGAGATGATGGATTCGAGGGTTACTGTATTGGCAATGTTTTAAAGTATGTAATCCGATATAAAAATAAGAATGGCATTGAGGATTTAAAGAAAGCTAGAGTCCACCTTAATTGGATCATAGATTACATGGAGAATGACTATGACAAAAAAAGAGTTTAGGGAGATTATATATCTCGACCACTTAATTAATTCTAAGCTTAGGCTTTTAGATAGTCTTAAGTCTAATAGGTTGCAGGTCAAGGGTATGCAGATTAAGACTGATGTGGTCCAAGTGTCTAAGCAAGGCAATAGACAAGAGGACTTGATTATAAAGATAATTGATTTGGAAAAAGAAATCACAAAGGATATTGATAATTTAATCTGTGAGAAGAAGAAGGCAAAGACTGTTATTGATAAGCTTGATGGACCTTACAAGGTTATTATGTCAATGAGATACTTAGAGTGCATGAAGTGGGAAGAAATTGCTTACAGGTTAGGCTATAGTATCCAAGCCGTTTATAAGATACATGGGCAAGCTTTAAAAAGAGTAGAGTAAAGTAGAGTATAGTCTGTGGTATTATAGTAGTGTAAGAGTTTAATCAAAAGGCCATCATTAGTTGGTGGTCTTTTATCTTTGTAGTGGATTGTTAGTCTGCAGGGTACAAGGATAATCTCTTATTACACTATTCAGAGTACCTGTATATCGCGTAATACTACACATGGAATATAATCACTCACTTTCAAATCAAAAATTATTTTAAAAGGTACTTTGGAGAGTTTAAGAGGATTGCGGGTCGACGCGAGCCCGGAATATCTCTAGCCACAAGGATTTTTTTAAAGGACTTCCTACCCAAAAGGCTTCACTAAGCCGTTTGAGGAAGGTGGTAAAATTCGGTAGAAAAAATAAACTGATTTTAGACTAATATCAGGATAAATTTAGTCCTAAATTGGCCCAAAATAGAATAAAAAATCTTAAGAGATAAACGGAAAAACTGTTTGTCTCTTTTATTTTTAATCGAGAGTGAAACGAGTGAAAACGAGAGTAAACCATAATGGAACCGAAATAAAATGGCTTAAATTAGAGGATTTAATCGTGAGTTAATCGAGTAAAAGCCATAAATTAACTAAAAACAAATCCCAAGCTTGGACGAGAAAAAACGAGTTTAGTCGGGAGAATGGCAAAAAACCAGATTAACAGAATGGGTTAGTCCGATATTTTTAAAAATACCGGACTTAGAAAAGAAGATTAAAACTTAAAAGCTTACAAAATTGATTTAGAAAAAGAAATTAAATGAGGAAGTGAGGCAGAGTTAGGCTTAATGCGTGGGATTGCTAATTCTATATACTCTTTTAGGGTATCGAGGGTTCGAATCCCTCCACTTCCGCCAATAAAAAAAATGGATGATGCTGATTCTTTACGAGGACAGTATCGGGGACAATACATACAAATTGAGGGCTGTGGGTGGGCGAGCCAGTATGATAATTTAATATTTTTGTAGAGGGCTTAAGTCGCTAATTGCCACACACGAATCCTTTGGGGTTTTAATCATTATGATTTACAAGTTGTTATTGTTCATGCAAAAAGTTTTTTACCGCTTTTTGTCCTCCTGATAATTATTTTTTACACTATTTTACATGATTTAAGTCCTCTACAAAGATACTAAGTTATTGGGGGTGAGAATATGTCAAAAAGAATTGCAGATTTATCAAACACAGTTGTGACCGCTCAAGTTATAGGTCAGATTATTGGAGTGACTGATAGACGTGTAAGACAACTGGCACAAGAGGGAGTAATTCCAAAATTAAAAAATGGGTCTTACGACTTAGTGCCAACTATCAATGCCTACATAAGGTCAATTAAGATTACCAATGAGGCAGAGGATAATTCCGATAAGGCAAGCCTTGACAAGGAAAAGTTTTTACACGAAAGGGCAAAAAGACAAAAGGCAGAATTGATACTTGGAGAGATGAGAGGAGATCTCCACGATGCAAAAATCGTGGAAGAAGTTATGACAGATATGCTGTCAAACTTTAGGTCAAAACTTTTATCAATCCCATCTAAGACTGCACCAATCCTTTTAGGCATAGACGATATTCCAGAACTACAAGAAATCCTGGAAGAAAAAATTTCAGAGGCCCTCACAGAACTAAGTGACTACGACCCTGTCAAATTTAGATCTGACAAGTACATAGAGGAGGCAGAGGAAATTGAACAAGACGGAAAAACTATTCCGAAAGATAAGTAAAGTCCTTGCACCTCCACCAAAACTTGCTATATCAGACTGGGCTGATGAATATAGATTTTTGTCGAGAGAGTCATCGGCTGAACCTGGTAAGTGGTACACATCAAGAGCCGAATATCAAAGGGAAATCATGAATGCTATCTCAGACCCAAAGACTGAGAGAGTTGTCCTTATGACATCGGCCCAAATAGGTAAGACAGAATTGCTACTCAACACCATCGGTTACTATGTTGACTATGACCCATCTCCAATTATGCTTGTACAACCTACTTTGGATATGGCGGAGTCCTTTTCTAAGGACAGGCTTGATCCAATGATTAGAGATACACCTGCCATAAAGGATAAATTTGCAGATAAAAAAACTCGTAACTCGGGGAATACCATAACCCACAAAAAATTTATAGGGGGCCACATAACAATGGTGGGGGCAAACTCACCATCATCTCTTGCAAGTAGACCTATAAGGATTGTACTTGCAGATGAGGTTGACAGGTTTCCCCATTCTGCAGGAGAAGAAGGGGACCCTTTGGACCTTGCAATAAAAAGGACAACGACTTTTTGGAATAGAAAAATCGTCATGGTATCAACTCCAACAATAAAGCACCTATCAAGGATTGAGTTGGAATATGAGGACTCCAGTAAAGAGGAGTGGAATGTAAGATGCCCCAAGTGTGGCAGATTACAACCCTACAAGTGGTCAAAAATCAGATTTGAGGATGTGACCATGGAGTGTGAGCACTGCAAAGAAAGGTTCCCCGAGAATGTTTGGAAAAAACAAGAAGGGGCTTGGATTGCAGAAAGAGATGACACCAAAAAGAGAGGTTTCCACCTCAACGAGTTAGCCAGTCCATGGAAAAAGTGGGAAGACATAATTGAGGACTTCCGAGAGGCCAAAAAGTCCACTGAAAAATTAAAGGTATGGATAAACACCGCACTGGGAGAGTCTTGGGAAGAGCCAGACGACACAGATGCAGGGGAATTAATAAAAAGACGTGAAAGGTACAATGCCGAAGTCCCTGACGATGTCTTACTCCTTACTTGTGGGGTGGACGTCCAAGACGACAGACTGGAAATGGAAGTCGTTGGATGGAGGCATGGAAAAGAATCTTGGGGAATCCTCTACAATGTCTTTTATGGGGACCCTGGCCAAGATGCAGTATGGATCCAACTTGATGAATTTCTAAAAAAAGAATTTAAGTTTGCCGATGGCAGTGGAATTATGATTGCCTCGACTTGTATAGACTCTGGTGGTCATTACACCCAAGAAGTATATAAATTTACGAAGCAAAGAGAGCATCGCAGAATATTTGCCATAAAAGGTAAAGGTGGTGAGGGAGTGCCTTTTATAAGCAACCCTACAAGAAACAATCGTCAAAAAGCTGCTCTATTTTCTCTTGGTGTAGACCAGGGAAAGGCGAGTATAAGCTCCCGATTAAAAATAGAATTTGAGGGCGAAGGCTACTGCCACTTCCCAATCGAGAAAGAAAAGGGGTATGATGAGAAGTTTTTTGATGGGATAACATCAGAATCTTTTAGGATTAGATATTACAAGGGAAAACCTAAAGGAGAGTGGATTGTAAAGCCTGGAGTTAGAAACGAGCCTTTGGACTGTAGAAACTATGCAACTGCAGCCATGGAAATTTTTAACCCTAACTTTGATGCCCTAGAAAAAAATAGAGGAAATACTGAAAGATATTCCCAAGCATATAAAAGACCTAGAAGAAGGAGGGGGACAATATCAAAAGGACTGTAAGAACTACAAGAAAGCCATTTTATGACTTAGAATTTGTCGAGAAAAGGCTCAATATGTGGCTAGATGCAGAGGCAGCACTGGCGACAAGTCAAAGCTATAAAGTTGGGACAAGAGAACTTAGAAGAGCAGACCTCCCAGAAGTAAGAGAACAAATCGAATTTTGGGAGAATAAATACAATAAGACTACCAATGAGCTTGACGGAACAAGCGGCGGAGGTAGGAGAACAGCAAGGATTGTACCTAGAGATTTATAAAAAAAAATTAAAATATTTTATAAAACCTCTTGACTAATGACAGCGTATATGCTATCATATAATCAAGAGGTGAGGGAATGGCAAGTGTAGAAAAAATCATAGATAAGATGAGACGACAACCCAATAACATAAGTTATAAAGAAATCCATAAAGTCCTAATAGCACTTGGGTACGAATTAAAAAGAGGAAAGGGTGACCATCTTAACTACAGGAAAAAGGGAAAGCCAATATACACACTGGTAAAACAAAATCCAGTAAAGAGATACCAAGTAGAAGAATTATTAAAAATAATAGACGAGAGTTAATCTCGTCTATTTAATCACACTTGCTGAATAATTATGTTAGAAAAAGATATTTTAAAAGAAAGTAAGAAGTATATCAATTTACCTTACAATCAAGTAATTAAAAAAGTTACTGATGAAAGTGGAACATATTACATTGGAGAATTTATTGAGATTCCAGAAGCTAAGACCAATGCCGACGACTTGGCGACATTGTCAGAAAGAATGCAAGAAGTCTTAGAATTAAGTATTGAGACGAGACTCCAAGAAGGGGATAAAATTCCAATGCCAATTGATGAAAAAGCTAATGGAGTGTTAACAATAAGAGTTCCAAAGTCTTTACATTCTGCCCTAAGAATAGGAGCAGAAAGAGAGGGTATATCCTTAAACCAATATGCTTTATACAAGTTAAGCAGATAAATTAAATAGTGTTTTTACAAGAGAAGAGTTTAGGCTCTTCTTTTTTTTTTATTGTTAGGAGGTGAGAAATATGAAAATATTAGATGTTTTTAAACCAAAAAAAGTTGAAAATTCTGGCTATGGGAATCATGGTGCTAATACAATAAAAAAATCCTTAATTGGTTGGATGTCTTATTCTGGCAGTCCTAAAGAGGATATTGACGACAATATAGGATTACTAAGGGAAAGGTCAAGAGACCTCTATATGGGTGGAGCACCAATTGCAACTGGTGCAATAAAAACCATAAGGACCAACGTAGTTGGTGGTGGTCTTAAATTAAAAGCAAGGCTTGATACTGATGTACTTAAACTTACAGATGATGAGGCAGAGGAAAAGGAAAGACAAATCGAAAGGGAGTTTGCCCTTTGGAGTGAGTCCAAGTTATGTGATGCAGAAAGAAAAAATAATTTTTATGAGCTCCAACAACTTGCAATCCTATCTCAGCTTTTAAGTGGAGATGCCTTTGTTTTATTACCTGCAATCCAAAAACACAAATTCCCTTACCAGATATCAGTCCAACTTATTGAGAGTGATAGGGTAAGGACTCCAAACTCCAAGACCAACGACAAAAATATTGTATCGGGAATTGAGTTTGGAAAATATGGAGAGCCAGTGGCCTATTATTTTTGCAGAAAGCACCCAGGGGCCATGTCCTTAATGCTTGGGGAGAAATATGACAGAATACCTGCCTATGGGAGAAAGACTGGACTCGCTAATGTTATCCACATAATGGAGTCTGAAAGACCTGGACAAACAAGAGGGGTCCCAGTCCTAGCAAGTGTCATTGAACCACTAAAACAGCTTGGGAGATATACTGACGCAGAATTAATGGCAGCAGTAATAAGTGGTATGTACACAATATTTATTGAGATGGAGCAGGAAAACTATCAAGAGCCAATGCTTGGAGAGTCCATACCAGAGGACCAAAGGATTGATGACGGGGATCCCAACTCCATAGAAATTGGCAATGGGGCAGTAGTCCAATTGGGACCAGGAGAAAAAGCTAAAGAGGCAAATCCTGGCAGACCAAACACAGCCTTTGACGGATTTGTAAGCTCTATCTGCAAGCAAATGGGGGCATCACTCGAGATACCCTATGACCTTTTGATGAAACAATTTGACTCATCTTACTCAGCATCAAGGGCAGCACTTTTAGAGGCTTGGAAGATGTTTAAAATGCGTAGGGAATGGCTAATATCCGACTTTTGCCAACCTATCTATGAGCAATGGCTAACAGAAGCAGTTGCCAAGGGCAGGATTGACGCACCAGGCTTTTTTGATGACCCAATTATCCACAAGGCCTACTGTGGTAGCGAGTGGTCTGGACCAACACAAGGTCAGCTTGACCCACTCAAGGAAGTAAACGCAGCTGCAAGAAGAGTTGAAGAGGGATTCTCAACACGTAGTAGAGAAACAACTGAACTTACTGGCGGCGATTATTATCAAAATATGAGACAAGCTAAAAAAGAAGAAAGACTAAGAGGAGGTGGAGAAGATGAAAATAATTAATTTAAAAGGTGAGATTGTATCGGATGATATAGCAGATATGTATAGGTATTGGGGATACTCTTGCACGAGTCCCAAGGACTTTAAAGATTTAGCTGATGGAGATGATGATGTTGAAATTGTAATCAATTCGACTGGCGGGTCAGTTATTGACGCAAGCGAAATATTTACAGCACTTAAGGACTACAAAGGGCAAGTCACTGCTAAGATAGTGGGATTTGCAGGATCATGTGCATCTTGGATAGCCATGGCAGCAGACAAGGTCAAAATATCTCCGATGGGATTTATCATGATTCACAACGCATCATCTTATGCAAGTGGCGACAACAGGGACATGGACTCTACAAGCAATATGCTTAAGACAGTAGATGAGGCTATCAGAAATACTTATAAGGAAAAAACTGGATTAAGTGATGAGGAACTAAAGGACCTAATGGATAATGAAACGTGGTTTAACGCAGCAAAAGCTTTAGAAAAGAAATTTGCTGATGAAATCATGTTTGGGGAAGAAGCTGTTGTAACGAATAGTTTTTTTAAAGATTTGAAAACTCCGTCAAAGGAGATTTTAAATATTATAAATAAAAATCAAGAAGAAAGAGAGGAAGTTGTAATGGATCTAAAAGAATTACAAGAAAAACATCCCGAATTATACAACGAGGTTATGAATCTGGGAAAAGAAGAAGGTAGAAAAGAGGAAAGAGAAAGAATCCAAAACATTGAAAATCTAGAAGTTGATGGATTTAAAGAACTTGTAAACAAGGCAAAGTTTGAAACTTTTGAAAGCCCTGAAAAGTTAGCTATGAATATCCTAAAGGCTCAAAAAGAGCAAGGAGAAAAACAAGTTAAAGACTTTTTAGAGGACAAAGATTTTGTTGTAGAACACGATGCAGAAGAAGAAAAAGTTAAAAACTCAAATAAAGATGATGAGTTTGCAAAGCTAATTGGGGCTATGGCAAATGAGACAAGGGGGATTAAATAATGGATAACCTATACGCAAAAGTTGATGAATTTAAGGCTGATAACCTAATCAATGATATCGCAGTTACACCTGTGACTAAGTCAGCAAAAATCAAAAAGGCATCAAAGTTAGAAAGGGGAACAATCCTATCTAAGGATGCCAAGGGCTACTACAAGAAATTTAACGGAGCAAGCTCTGGAGAGTCAGCAGAAAAACCTGATTGTATTTTAGCTGATGATGTAGAAAATCCAGATGAAGATGTATTCGCAGTGGCTTATGCAAAAGGTATGTTTAACAGAAAGGCCCTAATCCTTGATGGAGAACTATCAACAGAAGCAGAAAACATTTTAAGAGAAAAAGGCATATTTTTAAAAGACAATGTGGAGGTAAAATAATGGGAAATTACGATACTATAACACTTTTAAAAGGGATTGAAAATGTAAAACCTGTAAAGACTTTTCTAAGGGACACATTTTTCCCCGCAAAAAATGATCAAAATCTTGTGACTAAGACAGCGCAATTTGATGTAAAGAAAGGTAAAAGAAGAATTGCACCTTTTGTTGCACCAAGAGTTAACGGGGTTACTATCTCAAGAGAAGGTTTTGAAACTCACACAATTACAACACCACTAATCGCACCTCAAAGAATACTTACAGTTGACGACCTAGAAAATAGAGCCTTTGGGGAAAGTATCATATCAGCAGTGACACCACAACAAAGACAAGCAAAAATCCTTGCTGATGACCTAATGGAACTTGATGAGATGATCACAAGAAGAGAAGAAGCAATGATTGCTGACTTACTTTTCAATGGAAAAATCTATGTTAAGGCATACATCGACTACGATGGCACAAATACACAAGACTCTGTAATTGACTTTGGTAAGAAAACTGACGAAAAGGCTAAAGTCCTTTGGAACACAGAAACTGCAAATATCATCGAGGACCTAAGAAGCCTTAGAAGAGAAATCATCAAGGAATCTGGAGCAAATGCAAATATCCTAATCCTTGGATCTAAAGTTTATGACGAACTTTTAAAGAACGAAAAATTCGTAAAATATTTTGACATCAAAAACTTAAACCTTGCATCAATTAACCCAGTATTACAAGATGGTGGGGCAGTTACTTATGTGGGCAGAATCACATCCCTTGGAATTGATATGTACACTTATGATGAATGGTACATTGACGCTGACGGAGAAGAAAAACCAGTTGTGCCAGAAGATAAAATCCTACTTGGATCAAGAGACCTAGGAAAAATCATGTATGGTGCGGTAACTCAATTAGCAGACCAAGGTCAAAACTTTGTGACTTATGTATCTCCAAGAGTACCTAAGGTTTGGGTAAATCCTAATGCCGACAACAGAATGATGAGACTATCATCAAGACCAGTTGCAGCTCCTAATGACATTGAAGCTTGGAAGGTCCTTAAGGTGCTTTAATGGCAACCTTAAAGGACTATATCAAGGACTTTGACCTAGACACCTTTATAAACATGGACGAATTTGCAGACGACCACACCATAAATGGCGAGGTCATTAAGTGTGTAGTCGATACTGATATTTTTGATGAGAGGTCAACCCTATCTGGAGACAGGTCTGGTGGGGTCTTTAAGGACACAATCTCAATTTTTATAAAAATGTCAGATATAGAAAAACCACTTATTGATGAGATGATATCTGTGGACGATGAGGACTACAGAGTAGTCGAGGTCAAAGAAAACATGGGAATGTATGAGATAGTCTTATCTCAATACGACTATTAGGGTGATTAAATGATTGAGGTACAAATTGAGGGCATAGAAATTTTTGACCAATTAAAAAACTCAGATAAGCAATTAGAAAAGGCTCTGTACTTTGCGAAGAACAGGGCCTTAAATACTGTCAAGACTGAGCTTGCAAGAGGAGTGCCCAAGAAGTACGACACAAAACAAAAAACTATAAGGGATAGGACAAGGGTCAATAAAAACACTGGAGAGGTATCTGTTACAGGATCTCCCATAAGGCTTTTTAAATTCCGAGTCACTCCAACATCGCCAAGAAAACAGCTAGTTACAGCAAGCGTTAAGAGGGCAAGCAAAAGTCTACCCAACGCTTTTGTGCAACAAATGAGAAATGGCACCATAGGAGTTTTTGAACGTGTCGGAAAAAGCAGGTACCCAATAAGACAACTTTACACTGTATCTGCACCACAGATGGCAGGGAATGAAGAAGTCTTAGAGGGAGCAATGGAAAGGGCCTCAATTGTTTTTGACGAAAGATTATCCCATGAGATAGGCAGGTTGTTAGATGATTAGTATAGATTTAATCGATGAGTTAAAAAAGGAATTAGAAAACCTATTTAAAGATGAAGTAGTAGACGACTATGACACAAGGTTTGAAAGTAAAAAGATACCAAAAATAAATACGGGTTGGTATACACAAAAAGTTGATAAGGAGGACTTTCCCTATGTGCTTATATCCCCAATCCAACAGAATTGGAACATTGATGTATCAAGGGTGGACTTAGTGCTTATAATCGGCACTTATTCTAAGGACTTGGACGGGTGGAAGGACACAGCACTAATGGTGGAAAGGATAAGACAGTATTTGACAACTAAGAAGTATGTGGCCAAGAAATACGAGATAAATCCTGATGGCAGGGTGGAGTTTCCAGACGACCAACCCTATCCAATTACTTTTTGTGCACTGTATGTAAGTTTTAACGTCTACAACCCATACAACGTGGAAGGAGGAGAACTCACATGGTAAAAGCAAGAGAAGAAAGTAGACTCATGTACATAGGAGATACCTATGTAAAAGAAGGTCTCTTTAATGGAACAGTTTATGTCGGTGGTCTCCCAAGAAATTTTGATAAATTTTTAAAGGAGATCCCCTTATTTAAAAATCTGCTAGTGCCACTTGATGGAGTAGCAGAAAAAATGGAAGAGATTAAGAAACAAGATAGCATCTTATTTCACAGCAACGAGCAATTAAAAGAATATATGAGAGGTGACAAATAATGGCAGCATATAAGCATGGTGTATATGTATCAGAGGTGCCTACTAAAGTCATACCACCTGTAAGAGTGGACTGTGGCCTACCAGTAGTAATTGGTACTGCACCGGTAAATATGGCAAAAGAGGACCTTGCACCAAACACACCTAAATTAATCCAAAATTACGAGGACGCAGTAAAATACTTTGGGTACTCTGATGATTTTGAAAACTACACATTATCAGAATTTATTTACTCACAATTTGTACTTTACGGCATTGGTCCAGTAGTTTTAATCAACGTTTTAGACAAGGAAAAACACAAAAAAGCAGGTAAGGTAAAAGACTTAGTAATCGAAAATGGCAAGGGTACAATCGATGAAAAGGGCATTTTACCAGAAAGTCTTGTAATTAAAAGCCAAGACAAGACTTTTAAACTTGGGGAAGATTATACAATCCTTTTTGAAAAAGAAATTGTTGAGATCGTAGGAGTATCAGAAGCTTTTAAAGATGCAACATACACAATAACTTACAATATCTTAGATCCAAGCATGGTTACTAAGGCCGACATAATCGGTGGGATTGATGTAAATACGGGAAAGAGACAGGGCCTGGAACTTGTAGAAGAAGTGTATCCAAGATTTGGGCTTGTACCAGGTCTTATCCTAGCACCAGGCTACTCACAAAATTCCGACGTAGCGGCAATCATGAAAAGTAAGGCAAATAGCGTAGGTGGGTTATTTAGGGCAATGGCACTTTGTGATGCTGATGCAGACCTTTTAAAAGATGAATTAACACCTTTTAAAAATAAGAACAACATCACTGATAAGTCACAAGTGCTTTGCTATCCTAAGCTTGGTCTAGGAGATAAAGTATTTAATTTCTCCACACAACTTACAGGGGTAATTAATAGGACTGACTACGACAATGGCTCAATCCCTTATGTATCCCCATCTAATAAGACTCTACAAATTGATAAGACTCTTATAAAAGGTGAGGAAGTAATGCTAACTCGTCATGACGCAAACTACTTGAACGGACAAGGGGTAATGACTGCCTATGGCTTTAACAATGGTTGGAAGACTTGGGGCAATAGAACTGCAGCTTATCCTGGAATTACGGACATCAAGGACTCCTTTATCCCAACAAGAAGAATGTTTGACTGGGTTGGAAATACACTAATCTTAACTTATTGGCAAAAAATCGATGATCCAATGAACAAAAGGCTTATCGAAACTGTTGTCGATTCGGCCAACCTATGGCTCAATGGCTTAACAGCACAAGGAGTACTTTTAGGTGGACGAGTGGAAGTCCTAAAGGATGAAAATCCAATTACTGACCTTATGGACGGGGTAATTAAATTCCACGTTTACTTAACTCCACCATCACCTGCAAGAGAAATCGACTTTATCCAAGAAGTTGATGTTAATTACTTTAACCAATTTATTGATGAGTTAGTGAGATAAGGAGGATAGAAGATGAGAATACCAGACAAATTAGTTGGTTTTAACGTTTTTTCAGAAAACAGACTCTTAGGAGTTGCCGACATCACACTACCAAGTATCGAGTACATGACAGAAACCCTATCAGGTGCAGGGATTGCAGGGGAAACCGAAACACCCGCCCTTGGTCAAGTGTCATCTATGTCAGTCCAAATATCAATGAGGACTCAACACACAGAGGCAAGAAAACTCCTAGAACTTAGGGGACAACAAATTGATGTAAGGGGATCTCTACAAGAGCAAGACTCCTCAACTGGGGAAATTAGGACTTATCCTTGTAGGGTCAGCATGTTTGTACTTCCAAAAACTTATGAGACAGGTAAGTTTGAGGTTGGGTCTACTACTGACACAAGCATTGAGTCTGAGGTTACCTACATGAGAATGTGGATTGATAATCAAGAAATCGTTGAAATTGACAAATTTAATTACATTTGCAGAATCAACGGAAAAGATTATCTTGAAGAAGTTAGAGCCCAAATAGGTATGTAAGAGGTGTAATCAATGGAAAATTACGAAATGAAATATGACCCATCAGACATAGCAACTAATGCACCAGACTTTGAAGAGCCACATGTAGAAAATAATCATGTGGCTCATTTTAATGGTGACCCTATGCAAGATGAGGCTTATAGAAGATACTACGAAGAATTAAAAAACTCTCAAAATGAGAACTTACAGGCAGAAAGACAAGTCGTAAAATCAAAAAATCCACAAAATTTGAAATTACAAGATGAAAAACCTGCTGAAATATCAAAAAACAACAAGGTTTACATTTTAAAAAGACCTTTTCAGTTTGAGGATGAGTGGATTGAGGAGTTATATCTTGACCTAGACTCACTTACAGGTAGGGACATCATGGATGCCTCAAAAGGTGTGGAAAGTTATGTACAAGAAACTGACAAGACTTATCTATGCAATATCGCAGCTAAGGCACTTAAAAGACCTAAAGAAATTATGTATTTTATGTCTGCCAAAGATGCAACTGCAATTTGCTATGAGGTCTCAAATTTTTTAATCGGGTAGTCGGCGGATCTAACACAGTTAAAACAGTAAAAAAGACCAGACAGGAAATGAAAAAAATCTGTCTCAGTCTTTCTCTGTCGACTAGGAATCCCATAAAATATTTTGAGAAAGTACCACTCATAGAACTTGGTGAGTGGTTTGACGTGTCAAACGACATGACAAAAATGATTGCTAAAAAAATTAAAGGTTAGGAGGTGGCTTTATGGCAAGGGTACATGAGTTACTTATAAAAATTGACGGTAAATTAAATGGGTCTGTCAATAGTGCTTTTAAATCTGTGGCAAATAAAGCCACAAACCTTGACAAGCAATTTAAAAATCTTAAAAAAGTAAAACTAGGTGCAGAAAAGTTTAAGGCCATGGAATCTGGCTTAGAAAAACTAGAAGGCAAGTTAAAAAACACTAGAGAAAAAACCCTAGAACTTAGGCGAGCCTTTAACGACTCCAAGGCCAGGACAGAAGCACTTGCAAAAGAGTTTAAAAATACTGGCGGAAAAAGTGAAGAGCTTGCCAAAAAACTTGCAAAATCGCGAGAAGAAACATCGAGATTAAGCGAAAGATACCAAAAATCTAAGGCTTCTATGGATGCAGTCAATGCAAAAATCCAACAACAAAAATCAGAATTAGACTCTTTGTCGGGGTCTCTTTCTAAGGCAGGATTTAAAACAAATGACTTTGCCAAGTCCCAAAAAACATTGGCTGCTAAAATGTCAATCCAAGAAAACTATGGATCGATGAAAGAGAACTTTGGGAAAGCAGGGACTTATGCAAAATCTGCTATGAAAAGAACTGCTGCATTTGGTGCAGCTGCCGCAGTGCCTTTAAAATTTGCAATCGATGAGGAGTCCACTAATGCAGAAATAGCTAAAGTTGCAGACTTTGCAAACGACAAGCAGAAAAAAGAAGTTACAGACAGTCTTAAAAAGATGATAACTACAGAAATCCCAATGTCCTACCAAGAAATTGGGGAACTTGCAGCAGCAGGTGCCCAAGGTGGAATTGAGACTGTAGACCTATCTAAATTTTCCGAACTTGCAGCAAAGATGGGTGTAGCCTTTGACATGGAAGCAGGCGAAGCAGGTCAAAAGATGGCCAACTGGAAGGCTGCCTTTGGAATGGACATGGATGAGTTAAAGGCCTTAGGTGACAAGGTAAACTATCTAGGCAACAACTCTGCCGCCTCTGCATCATCAATCTCAAATGTTATCTCAAGAGTAGGTGCACTGGGAGAAGTAGCGGGTGTAGGAAGTGGAGAAGTAGCAGGTCTTGGTGCTGCCATGGTAGCCATGGGGGTACAAGACGATAAGGCTGCAACTGGTATCAAAAAGGTACTAACTACCCTTGCATCTGGGGGCAATAAGGCTACTAAAAATTATCTAGGCATGGGTGGAGAAGAACTATCAAAAGCTATGCAAGCTGATGGTGCAGGAACCATAATGCAAGTCTTTGAAAAAATCAAAGCTTTAAATCCAGAGGAACAAGCAGGGGCCCTAAAAGATATATTTGGTCAGCAAAGCGTTGAAGCAATAGCCCCACTACTTAATGAATTAGATCTTGTAAAAGATTATCTATCTATGGTGGGCGATGAGTCAAAATACACTGGATCCATGCAAAAAGAGTTTGAGGCACAGGCACAAACTACAGCCAATCAATTAAAAATCTTAAAGAACCAAGCTAAAGATGCAGGTATGGTCATAGGTGGAACCATGCTACCAACTTTTAAAAAAGGTGTAGAAAAACTCCAGGGATGGGCTACCAACATCAAAAAATTTGCCGAAGAGAACCCAAAGGCCATGGAGACTATACTAAAAATTACAGGTGCAGTTGCAGGGATTGCTGTGGCCATACCAGTAGTTAAGTCTTTATACAACGCTTTTATGGGTTTGAAAGATGCTTTTAACATCGTAAAAGGTTTAACAAAGCTTTTGATGGCAAATCCAATGGTGGCAGGTATTATGCTTGCAGTCGCTGCCGTTATCCTACTTTGGAAAAATTGGGATAAAGTCAAGGCAGTTGCAGGTGCAGCTATGGACTGGGTCAACTCCAAGATACAAGCGGGAAAAACAAAAGTTGTAGAACTTAAAAATACAGTTGCCGAGAAGTTTGGAGCCATGAAGCAACACTTTAAAGATGCAGGAAACGCTGTTAAAAACTTTTTCTTAGCCCCTTTAAACAAGGCGAAAGAAGTTGCAGGTGGGATAAAAGAAAAAGTAAGCGGGATTGGATCTGCCATAAAAAGCAAAGTAAGTGACGGAGTACAAAAACTCACTGGAAATAGTGTACCTGCCATGGCGACTGGTGGAGTTGTAACAGGCCCACAAATGACCCTAATTGGCGAAGGTGGAGACCACGAAGCAGTTATCCCTCTTAATCAAAATAAGAGGTCACAAGCACTGTGGGAATATGCAGGTAACCGAATGGGGTTACTTGGTAGACAAGACCTTACACCTAACTACAACTTAGCGAGTGTAGGTGGTGGGTCATCTCCAATTAATATCACTATAGCAGTAGATGCCAGAGGTGGAGGAAACGAAGCTAACATCAGAAATGCTATAAACGAGTCAATCCCAGAACTTAAAAGAGTCGTAAAGGAAACAATGGATGAGGTATCAAGAGACAGAAGAAGGAGGGCCTTTACATGATAAATACAGTGGATATTTACACCACAAAACTTGGGGACACATGGGATCTAATCGCATACCGAGTTTACGGAAGTGAAAAATACATGAAAGAACTTGTAGAGGCTAACATTGAACTTGCAAGCACTGTCTTTTTTAAGTCGGGAGTGGAATTAATCTGCCCCGACATACCTATCCTTAATGACTCCAATGCACCACCTTGGAAGAGGTGAGTAGATGAGGAAGACAAAGTTAAAACTAATTTATGAAGGGGTGGATATAAGCAAAGATATATCCACCTTTTTGCTTGACTACTCTTATACAGATAATGACAATGACGCAGAAGAAATCCAGGTAAACCTACACAATGTAGAAAGACCTTGGATGGCTGAGTGGTATCCAAAAAAAGGGGATAAAATGTCTGCTGACATCGAGTTTGACGACGAGACAGTCTTATCTTGTGGTGAGTTTGAGGTCGACGATATATCTTGCAAGGGCAAGGGAAATACGGCAAGCATCAAGGCAGTATCTGCGGCTATATCTGGAGAGATAAAAGACACTAAGAGGTCTAAGGCTTGGGAAAAGATTGACTATAAAAGCATAGTAAATGAGATAGCAAGCAAAAATAAAATGTCAGCTATTTTTAACATCAAAGACAATAAAAAGTATGACAAGCTAGATCAAAAAAATACATCGGACATCGAGTTTATCAAAAAGATATCCACAGACCTTGGATATGACGTAAAAGTTGAATCAAAAAAGATTATCATCACTGATGAGGACTACTACAAGAGCCAAGAGGCAGAATATGAGATAAAATATCCTGACCTTAAGAATCCAACTTTTAATGCAGATGGAGATACAGTGGACTTGCTTGATTATGAGTTTTCAGAGACTTCCCTTGGTGCTTATACCGCCTGTGAAAATCAGTACAAGGACCCAAAAACTGGTATAACCTATAAGGCGAGGGCAGGGAGTGAGAAAGAAAAGAACTCTGGCAGAATACTAAGACTCAATAAAAAAGTAAAGTCTCAAGCAGAGTGTGAGAAAGTCTGCAAGGATGCCTTGAAAAAAGAAAATGCCAAGTCCAAGACTGCTAAGTTTAACTTTGCACCGACTAAGCCAATCTACGCAAAGAAAAAAATCAAAGTAACAGACTTTGGAGAGTTTTCGGGCGACTATCTAATAGACGAGGTATCACATAATATCTCATCAAGTGGATATACAGTATCTCTATCTTGCAGAAAATTTTACGAGGGAATGTCAATAAAAGTATCGTCAGAAACAGTGGACTCCCAAGGAAACACTATGGGGAGTGCAGGAAGTGACAGTATAGAAAAGATGATAGCTCACGCAGAATCCATGATAGGGATGAGGTATTCTCAACCAATGAGAATGTCTGCAAAATATGCTGACTGCTCATCTACTGTGTGTAGGTCAATGTCTGCAGCAGGACTTATGCCTCCAGGTGCTGCCTTTTCTACGGCAAATCTCCCGTCTAGTGGGTATCTTAAAAAAATCAATATGAATGACCTGCAAAGAGGGGATGTCCTAAACTACCGACGAGGTGGTAAGGGTCATGCCATGATATATATTGGCAACGGACAAGTAATTGAGGCACAACCTAAACGTGGAGTATGTATAGGTAAGCTAAGAACACAAGGCTATACAGCCTACAGACCAACTAAGGCATAAGAGGTGATGAGAGTGTACGACGAAGGAATAAATCGAGATTATGAAAGTGAAAATAACTTAATTATGATTGGCACAGTATCGGCCATAAACGAAAAAGATGCAACAGCGAGAGTCCTTTTTACAGATCGCGACGACTCAACCTCTAAGGAGATACCTCTCATGTTTCTACACACAAAGGGCATGAGAATCTATGCCATGCCAGAAGTTGGGGAGCAAGTGGTATGTCTGTTTTTGCCTAATGGCCATGAGGAAGGATATATCTTGGGGGCTTATTACAATGATGAGTACAAGCCACCAGTCACAGACCGAGAAACAAAAATTATAATGTTTAAAAATGGCGACTATGTAAAATATAAGAATGGTCAAATGGAAGTTAAGTGTAGTAGTGTCAATGTCTTAGCTGATGTAAATATCAGTGGTAACTTAAATGTAAGTGGGTCTGTTAAGGCACCTACCCATATTGGTAACCTACAAGGCAGGGCTGACACAGCAGGGAGTGTGGGATAATGCTTGGAACTTTAGGAGATCTAACTTTTACAGTTAGTAGCAATAGGATTTTTACTTACAAGGACTTATCAATTAAGTCTAGCGTAAGAATGGCACAACATGACTCTTTGCAAACCAAACCGACTCTAGAATTTATTGGAGAAGGACTTGACGAGCTCCAGGTAAAATTGGATCTAAGAATAGAGGACAAGGTCAATCCATACTCCGAATTTTTAAAAATTAAGGAAAAAATGACAAAGGGCGAGGAGTTGACCTTTTTTATAGGGGATAAGAAAATTGGTAAATTTGTAATTGCCGACATAGGACACAGCTATCGCAGGATAGACAACAAGGGTAATATCCTTGCTATGGATCTTGACCTTAATCTTAAAGAAGTAGCACCAAAGCCTAAGGCGGAGACCAAAGTCGTGAAAGCTGATAAAAAAGAAGTTGGCAAAAAGATTGCTCAAAACTTGGTCAAAAAAGCAGTGACTAAGAAACCAGTGGCAGCTGCTATGCTTATGCCACTTAAACCTATCGCAGATGTGACTCAAAAATATCTTGGAATTAAACCACCAAGGATAGTTAGACCTAAGAGAAAGGGTGGTAGGAAAAAATGATATTAGATTTTGATACAGGCGAGCCTCAAGACATAAGTCTTGGTGCTACTGGATTAGATGATATAAGACAGTGCTTACATACCCTAATGGGGACCATAAAAGGCACTGTCTTTTTAGATAGAGAGTTAGGAGTAGATGGCAACATAATTGATATGCCTATAAATCGACTTGGGCCAATATTTGATGCAGTCGATAAGGCAGTGGAAGAGTACGAGCCAAGGGTTGATATCGTATCGATTAAGCCTTACAAGTCAACAATTGACGGACAAATGCAACTAAAAATCAAATTTAAAATCAAAGAGGGGGTGTTATAAATGAGTTGGGATCTAAAAGATATAGACTATGTGGACATAGATGTCGAGGGCATCGAGGACGAGGCTCTACAAGAGTTGGCCACAAGACTTAACAAGGATATTTACCCTGCATCTCCCGAGAGGATACATGCTCTCACTTTGGTGAATTTATTAATCTTAGAAAGAGAGATGATAAACGACACCGGCAAACAGACACTACTTGCCTATGCAAGAGGAGACTATCTAGATCACATTGGATTACTCATGGATGAGAAAAGACTTGAGGCATCTACTGCAAGAACAAGTCTTAAATTTACCATGTCAACCCCTTTAAGCTATGTCAACATCATACCCAAGGGAACAAGGGCAAAAACTGGTGATGGTATGATGTTTAGAACATTGGAAGAGGTCCACATACCTGCAGGTGTGACAGAAATAGAAACTATTGCAGAGTCAGAAATTGTTGGCATTAAGGGTAATGGAATCGCACCAGGAGAAATCAAGATAATTGTCGATGTTTTCCCTTACTTCCAATCTGTTGTAAATACCACAGAGTCAACTGGTGGAGCAGAAAGGGAGACAGACGACCATTTTAGGCAAAGGATCCATGAGGCTCCAGAGAAATTTTCTACTGCAGGACCAGATGGGGCTTATATCTATCACACAAGAGGGGTCAATCCCGATATAGTTGATGTGTCAGTCCACTCTCCAGAGCCTGGAGTAGTCGACATAGTGCCACTAATGGCAGGTGGTAATTTGCCATCCGAAGAGATCATAGAAAAGGTCAAAGAAGTTGTAAACGATAGAAAGGTAAGACCTCTCACTGATAAGGTACAGGTCAAAAAACCTAAGGCGGTTAATTACTCTCTTGACCTAAGCTATTATGTATCAGTCGAGGACAAGTTATTTACAACGGAAATCGCCAAAAGAGTGGACGAGGAAGTAAGAGACTGGATTGAGTGGCAGAAGAGTAGACTTGGGCGAGATATAAATCCAGATAAGCTTATAGAAAGACTCATAAGGGCAGGTGCCAAGAGGGTCAATATTGTATCTCCAGAATTTAAGGTACTTGCTTATGATGAGATAGCAGTCCACGACGGACAGAAGAAAATCGAATTTAAGGGGGTAGAAGATGAGTGATATTTTACTAAATCAAATGCTCCCAAACTCCTTGGATAAATCAAAAATGCTTAGGACGATAAACGAAGTCTTGCAACCCTACCTGGATAAAAACTGGGAAGAGTTGATACCAAGGCTTTTTTTATATTCCAGGATTGATGAACTTCCAGAAGAATTTTTAAACCACTTGGGATATCAACTCCATGTGGATTTTTGGGAACCAGACTTACCCATAGAAAAGAAGAGAAAGCTTATAAAAAACTCTATCAAGTACCACAAGCACAAGGGGACACCTTATGCAGTGGAACAACTATTATCTGATGTCTTTGATGACACTTGGCTTAAAGAGTGGTTTGAGTATGGTGGGGATCCATATTATTTTAGGATCTACACTAGAGATTTTTTGAAGAGCGAGAAAATGTTTAAAGACTTTATAAGGGCTCTCTTTACAGTCAAAAATACCAGGTCATGGCTAGAGGGAATAGTCCTTGTAAGAGACCAGACCATCTACTATGGCATGTATGGGCAAAAAACCAAACATTATAAGGTCTTACCCAATAAAGTTGAGGACAAGGTATTTGAAAATAAAATCTTTATGGGAATGGCAACATATCACAAGAAAATTAAAAGAACAGCAATTATGCCAGAAGTTTGGACTTTAAACAGAGATGGAATGTTTTTAGAAGTTGAAGATGGAAGTGGGGTGCGTATGAAGTATGACAAATAAAATTAACGATATCAACAAGGTTTTTAAAGGAAAGAAACTCCTTGCTTATGATGAGACCACAGGGGAATTTGCAATAGTATCTCCGCATATATTTACAAGTACAGTCTACACCGAAGATGGAGTACCACTTGACGAGTACCTAACTTTTAAGCCGCAGGAACTTATAGATAAACTAGACGATATCTTAAAAGACGCTCCAAAAGAATATGATACCTTTCGAGAAATCGCAGCAGAACTTAATACAAACAAGGACAGCATAGTGGAGATTTTAAGGGCGATTTCTAATAGGGTTAAAATGCCAGAAAATGGCAAAGCAGGTCAAGTTTTAAAACTTAATGCTGACGGGCAGGTTGTTTTTGATGATGACAAGGACACAGTCTATACCCACCCAGAAACCCACAAGGCAGGAATTATTGAAACTGACCCAAGCCATAGGTTTGTGACGGACAAAGAAAAAGAAGCTTGGGATAAAAAACTGGATAAGGATAGCGACTTAAAGAACAACTCCATCACACTTAATAATCAAAAGAAATTACTAAAAGATATCCTAACTCAACTTATAAAAAATACTGATGACCTTGAGGGTCTTATAGGGGTTGCCAATGGAATAGCAAGTCTTGATGGCAACAAAAAAGTACCAGTAAGTCAATTACCAGACGAGGCTTTAAGAGATACAACTTATGATTTAACACCTTACACAAAGACAGAGGATATCAAAAAGACTTACGCAAAAATATCTGCTTTAACTGACCTCAAAAATGCGATAGACAAAGAGTTGGAGAATTATGCGACTTGGACAAGCACTTCAGAAAGTTTTAATTGGCTAAAAGGTCAACTTAACACCAAACAAAGCTCTATCCATAAGGGCGAAGCCAATGGATATGCAGCACTTGATGGCACAGGAAAAGTACCCGAAGACCAACTCCCAGAAAAGGCTATAAGAGTCTATGACCTCACTCCTTATGCAAAGAGCGAGGACCTCAAAAAGACTTATGCAACTAAGCAAGAGGTAAGTGCAGGTAAACTTGACTACACCGCAGAAAACGCAGCAAAGAAAGGCAAGGCTAATGGATATGCAAGCTTAGGAGCAGATGGGAAAGTACCTGCCGACCAGTTGCCGTCTTATGTTGATGATGTTTTAGAATTTGCAAGTAAATCTAACTTCCCAAGCACGGGCGAGAAAGGGAAAATCTATGTGGACCTATCATCAGAAAATATTTATAGGTGGTCTGGAAGTGCTTATACGGAAATATCGCCAAGTCTAATAACCCAAGCCGATATCAAAAAGCTACAAGGGATTGAGGACGGAGCACAGAAAAACAACGTAACCCAATCAATGATTGATGGTTGGAATAGTAAACTAGACTCTAGTGATGTGTGGAATGTAAAACTCACACCAGGAAATACGGGCTCAAAATGGAGTACTGCCTCAACAAGAGCACTTCAACATTGGATATCTGACTTAAACCAAAGGACAGTAGAACTCAAGGAAAAACTTGACAAAAAGCCTGATGTAGTTGAGATGAGCCTTACAGATTATAACAATTTGACCACTAAAAAGCCTAATACTATATATGCGATTGACTAGGTGAGCGAGATGGATTTATGGAACAAAAAAGACATAATAATCAATGGCAAGTCAAAGAGTAAGTTGTTTTATGGCGACAAATTAATCTGGTCTAAGATGAGGACAGATTTTTCTAAGGATTTTAAAAATCTGACAGAAAGTGAAGATTTTGAGGGAATTTATGACAAAGGCAAAAATGCTTTTAGGGTGTAGAAAGGAGAAGAAATGCAAAGAGGAAGATTTTATCTAACCGAAAAAGGGCGAGACCTCTTGGCTTATTGCCAAACTGGTGAGCCTTTAAATTTTACAAGAGCAGCAATAGGAACTGGAAAGATTGAAAGTACTGCTGCTCTTTTTGTGATGGATAAACTTGTCGAGGAAGTCCAAGAAGTTGACATTAGAGGGATTAAGGCTAATGGCGACGGAACAAGTACAATATCACTTGCAATAACTAATCACGAGACTAAGCAAGGGTTTTTGATGTCCGAGGTAGGATTATTTGCACAAGACCCACGCAAGGGAGAAATCCTATACGGGGTAGCTTATTATGATGACCACGCCGATTATATACCAGTCCACGACCAAGAAATGGTAGAAATCTCTATGGATATAATCGTTGTAGTTGCCAACGTGGACACGATAAATATTAAAATCGACAGGTCAATGATTTGTGCAAGTCAACTTGATTTGATGGACCTTGCTGGAAGAGGAAGGTCAAATCAGACGGTTAAGGGCAATTGGGACTTAATCCAAGACTTGGCTTTAAGGATTGCAGCTATGGGAACATCAATCCAAACTGACGCAAGATACAACAACTTTAAGGTCAACTTCAAAATGCTTGACGGAAATGAACAGTTTGAGGGTATTTACGACGCTCAAATGGATAGATTTGTAATTTAGAAAGGAGTGAGAGAAGATGACAACTTATAAATGGGGAAAGTTTGAGAAGAAAAAAGTTTACTCAAAAGGTGAGAAAACAGGGTCTGCCTATTATTTTGTTCGTAAGAAACCTTCTTTGGGCTCCGAATATAAATATCGAATAATGGAACAAGGGGCGAATAGACCGTTGGTTAGGCTGGATGATACTCCATACCCTGAGGGATATTTAGAGGTTACGTGGATATCGATTTCTACTACTAACAGCTCTAATGCTGGTGTGGGAGGGTTTGGCGATAAATTCTATACCATCGAATGTGATTTATATAGTTTAGTAGAGAACTATCATAAAGGCACGAGACTTGGTACTGCAACCTCAACAAACAGACGAGCTTACCCAGATAACGATTACTCTGGAAGCTACTGGTATGTTTACGAGGGAATTTCAAACCAAACTCCAACAATATCTGGCAAAGACGAGGACTTGGGAGGATTTAAAGCACCTTTTAAAAAGGTCTTTAGTGTTGACGACCCAGACAACAACGAGACCTTAAATGTAACTGTAAAGTTAAACTCAGCGACAATTAGGACAATCAACAATGCTACAAAGCAAGAGTCTTACGAGATTGATATCGACAAGGCAAAATTTGACAGGCTAGAACTCAACAAAACAAACACCATAGAGATTACAGTTTCTGACTCCAACGGAGCAAGTGCGATTAGGAGATATACCTTCAAAAAGGTCAACACTAATCCAGTTGTAACAGTTACCAACTCCAACTTAGGGGAGCAAAATAAACCTTTTAATTTTTCCTTTAAGGCATCAGACCCAGACGGAGACGAGATAACAGTTAAGGTATACGTTGATGACATACAACTCCAAGACCTTGGAAAAGTAACACCAAACCAATCCAAGACAGTTAGTATTGGAAAATTAGACTATGCCAAACTTTTAAACGGGGAGCATAGAATAAAAATCGAAGCTACTGATAGTTTTGGAGCAAAGGGAACAGGCTACATCACTTTTACCAAGAAAATCACTCATTGTTGGTATAAGTTGACAAAAGAAGTTGACGCTCAGCCAACAGCAATAGTTGTAAATCCACTAACGGAGTTGGCGAAAGGTGCAAAAATGACTGTCAAGGTGTCACTCAATGCCAAAGACACTAACCCAACTTGGGAGGTAGTGCCAGAAGAATTGATAGGTCAAAAATACAATTTTACTACAAAGACAAAAACTGCTGATAAGTGGTGCATAGGAGTAGACATTAGGATTGACAGGGCAGACACACCAGAAGGCATGGAATCTTATTTTTATGGCTTTGTTGGAGCGTATATGTAGGAGGTAAAAATGGCAATAGAATTTATAAATGAAAGGTCTTTGAGAGAATTGCAAGAAAGTGGAGACTCTGGAGCAATCCTAGAGGAACTTAAAAAGATTAATGACGGAAATTTAGCACTTGCTGAGGCAGTTGCAACAAATTATGAGACAAATCTTGATAGGGCAGAAAAGACAGATGAAGTTTTAGCAACAATCTATGAAACTATTTTAGGAGGTCAAGCATGATAGATTTATACGTTGGACTAGTAAAAAATGGCAAAAGAACTTGTGATGTAAATAACAAAAAGGTTAGACAAGTGCCAAAACACTTGAGGGAAGCAGTTATTGCAGAACTTAAAGCACAAGGATATGACGAAAATGGCAAGGAAATTAAATAAGGTATTAATTGGATTTGCAATAGCAAGTCTTTTTTTATACAAATTTTTTAAAGTTAAAGGAGGTGTAAATATGTTAGATTTATATGTTGGATTAGTTTCTCGTCAAAGAAGAACTTGCAATCCAGAAAACAAGAAGGTTAGACAAGTACCTGCAATCTGGAGGGAAGCAGTCCTTGAAGATTTAAAGGCTCTTGGACTTGATGCAGATGGTATGCCAGTTGACATCGAGGGTTAAAACATGGGGAGGCTTAGTCCTCCCTTAAATTTTTATAAAAGAGGGTGACATATGGAGCAAGACATCAAGGATAAATTTAATGAAATTGAAAAAAGAATTGAAAAAACTGATGATAAAGTCAACCGAATTGAGGACCGAGTTTATAGTGTAGAATCGAGTATAAAGTTGATAAACACTAACATTGACAACTTAGTCAAAAACACCGACGAGATCAAAACTGATGTAAAAGAACTTAAAAAACTTAGAGATGCAGACCACTTTGTGAAACCTATGGAAAAATCCGAAAAATTGAGAAATCAAATAGTCGGAGTTGCCATAGGTTTTTTGGTGAGTGGATTTTTGGCGGTAATTTTCCCAATGCTTAAATAGGAGGCGATAAAATGCTTGATAAAAACAAAGTAGAGAGATTTATAAAAGCTGCTATGGTTTATGAGGGGGATCTATACTCTCAAAAAAATAGGATGGTAAAGGGGTATAGTGACTGCTCCTCTATCCCATACAAGGCTTTGAGGGATACTGGCATGCTTGACACATCACAAACTACAAGAACAATCTCGACTAAGTTTATGAGGGACGGAGATCCTCGTATGTATCAAATACCAATGTCAAAATTAGAGAGAGGCGATTTGGTTTGGTGGCAAAAGCCTGGTATCAATTATTACTATGGCCATACTGGGATATATCTTGGCAATGGCAAAGTCTTAGAGGCTATCAAACCAAGGGCAAAGGTCACAAGCATAAAGAGATTGCCTTGGCAAAGGGCATATAGGATTAAGGCTCTAGAGTCTAGTGGCAAGGTCACATCACCAAAGCCAAAAGTAGCACCGAGAAAGGATGTATATATCCCGATTATTGTTAGAGGTAGAGCAGTTAAATCTGCTATCCTAATTGACAATGTCAGCTACATCACAGTCAAGGGCAAAAATGTATCTGTTAGAGATTTTTTTGAAACCCTTGGAATGACAGTAACTTGGAAGGATAGAAAAATTTATGTCGACTAGGAGAAAAAAGAATGGCAAAGGGCAATACAGTAAGGCTCTTGTGACTTTGATAATTTTAATGAATATCATTTTTACCATTGCCGTTTTTGTTGTTTTTGCAAGGACTGGAAGCGAACCAAGTACGCTGATAGCTACTTGGTTTTCTTTTACCACTGTTGAACTTTGGTCTCTTGCAAGAATCAAAAAGAAAAAGATTGATAGGGAAATCAGTGAGATAAAGTATGGAGGTAGTGATTATGACAGCCAATAACATTTTTTATGTAGTACTTAGTATCGTATCAGTTTTAGTAACTGGCGTACTTGTGCCACTTTTAAAGCAAAAGTATGGCAGGGAGAAGGTCCTAAGTGTTATGGAGGCAATGGGTATCGCAGTTAAGGCTGCGGAAGAAATCTATAAAGAGTCTGGTCAGGGCGACCTCAAGAAGCAATATGTCTTGATGAGGCTAAACGAGCAAGGTTTTAAGGTGTCAGAAAAGGAACTTGATGACATGAGAAGGGCATCTGTCCACGAACTAAAGCAATGGAAACAAGAAATTAGTAAATAAGATGAAACTTAGCATAAGATATAAGCCAAGATGTATCGACAGACCTTGGCTTATAAAAAGAGTTAATGGCAAGTATGGGCAACACGCCCACATGAAATCGAAAAAAGATGCTGTCAAACTTAGAAATTTACTCGATAAAAATTTGATGCCTTATAGTGATGACTTTAAAATTGCTGCAAAAAGACTTTTGACTGATAAAGAGTTTAAAAAGTTGGAAACTGGCAAAATAAAGGCATACAAAGGTATTAAAAGAAAATAAAAAGGCTTATATGAGCCTTGTAGAGCCTTGACCTTGTAAGTGTGATGTTTACAGGGTTGTAGGACTTTTATATGTACGATTATAACTTTTTAGAAAAATATTGGAATTTAAAATATACTAACGTTTTTTTTATTACATTAAGAGCCTAGGGAGTAGATCCTTAGGCTTTATTTTTTTGTGCAATAAAAAATTGGGGAGTGCCATCAACACTCCCCTTGAAAAATAAAATATCTATATGGACGTTAACGCAATTCAATCCATACAACTAAAGTATATCACAGTATTTCTAATGTGCAACAAAAAAAAAATAGGGCAGTGATTAAACTGCCCTCTAGGAAATAACAAATCTCCATAAAAGAGATTTTATCGCCACACAAAGTCTGGGTAACCCCTGCAAAGGCAGGGAAAAGACCACAGTATTATGTGGCTACATCGATGTAAGGTAAGTATATCATATCTTAAAAAATTTTCAAAAAAAAGTTTTAAAAAACGCTTGACATTATCTATATCGGGATATATAATAAATATAGGAAGTAAGGAAATAACAAATTAAAAAAAAAAACAAAGGAGATTAAAAATGAAAAAGAATTTAAACTACGAAAACCTAATGAACGTAAACTTTGATGGAGAAAGCTACGAATTAGAATTCCAAGAAAATGGGAAAAGTTACTTTATAAGAGTAGATGCAAGAGACCACGAAGAAGCAGCAACAAATGAAGATTACTTTGACGATAAAGAATTAGTTGAAAAAATCATAGCAGAAGCTGAAGAAATTGAAGAAGCATAAAAACTTGGGAGGAGAAATCCTCCCATATTACAACTTTATGGAGATGATATTTTGAAAGAATTAAAGACATCAGAAGCACAAAGAAGAGCAATAGATAACTGGGCGAAGAAAAATCCAGATGCTAGAAGGTATCACAGAAATAAGGGTAATGCCAGAACTTATGCTAGAAAGTATGCAAAAACCTTAAAAGAGGTAGAAGAGTTGGTGGAAATTTTTAAAAACGAAAATCCAAATTATAAAAAATAAATTAAAAAAAGTTTTAAAAAACGCTTGACATTATCTATATCGGGATATATAATAAATATAGGAAGTAAGGAAATAACAAATCAAACAAAAAGGAGATTAAAAATGAAAAAGAATTTAAACGAAGTATTAGAACAAGTAACAGAAAAACAACTAAAAGACCTATACAATAATCTAGGTTGGGAAAGTATGGAAGCAATCCTATCAGAAGATGCCGTTATAGAATATAGGCAAGTAGGAAGCTTTGGAGATTATGAAGATGAAATCATAGCAACAATGCCTTTAGAAATCACTTATTGGAGAGATACATTAACTGAATGGGGTCTATATGATGAAGAGTACAACGCAATAGAACTTGACGACGAAGAAAAGATAGCAGATTTTATTGAAGAAGAACTAAAAGAAGCATTTGAAGAAAACAGACAACCTGAAATCGATTTTTAAGGGTAATTGAAATGGCAAGAAAAATTAAAGATGGGGATAAATTTGGGGAGTGGACTGTTATAAAAGCCTACTCCTCAACAAGCCCAAGATATAAGAGCCTTTGCAGATGTTCTTGTGGAGTAGAAAAAGAAGTTATGAACCAAAACCTTTTAAATGGGAAGTCAGTGTCTTGTGGTCATGGAAGGTATGAAACGAGACTACAAAAGGCAAAAGACCGAAGACTTTCAAGGTCTGGGAAAAAGAACTTTGAAGATAAATTGGTTGATGGAAGCAGCTATTTTAGAATTATAGATGATAAACCTAAAAACAACTCATCTGGAATTAAAGGTGTGCAGTTAGTAGAAAATGGGAAATATACTGCTTTTATTGTAGTTAAGGGAGAGTATAAACATTTAGGAACTTTTGATACAATAGTAGAAGCAGAGTCTGCAAGAAAGGCTGCAGAAGAAAAGTATTTCAGACCAATCTTAAAAGATTATCAAGATAAATTTGATGAAGAAATCTTAAAAGAAATAGATGATTTATACAAAACTTATAAAGATGACGACGATATAGACAATGATATATTCGATTATTAAAAAAGCCCTGCTTTATGCGGGTTTTTTATTTTTGTTATGTAATTTACTCCCCCAGTGTTACTCGGTCAAATCTGGTCAAAAATCGTCAAAAATAAATAGTATTTTTTGGTATTATTTGTACTTTTGTGTTTTTAAAAATATTGATATTTATGGCTAAATGCTCTAATATTTTGCCTTTATTATAATTGTTAAGTGTTGAGAAATATAAGGAGGTG
>QWBY01000341.1_pt1 | contig 37622 bp, 33 predicted proteins | sample 1972471 | NCBI WGS metagenome assembly QWBY01 (sample SAMN09866722, study PRJNA288562) | Human gut metagenome isolate term6_stool, whole genome shotgun sequencing...
GCTTCCTCAGGATTAGTAACGTCCATGATGACGCCGCCCTTAAGTGTATTTGTAAAGTCTAAAAATTTTTTATTCATAATATTCCTCCTCTTTTATAGCTATTATACTTGGATTATGGTATAATTAAAAGTACCAAATATGATTAATTTGATGGTACCAGATAGGAGGAGCTATGCAAATAGATTTGAAAGGCGATAGGCCCATTTATGAAGAGATATATGAATATTTTAAGGACGCAATACTTGAGGGGCGCTTCAAGAAAGGCGAGAGGCTGCCATCTAAGAGGGCGCTCGCTAAGGAGATGTCTGTCGCTACGAATACTGTTAGAGCGGCATACGACGCCCTTAGCTGCGAAGGCTACATAGAGAGCGTCGAGAAGCGCGGCTACTTCGTTAGCGAGATCGGCTCTTTGTATAATTTTAAGGCGGAGCCCATAAACGCGGCTAGACCAGAGAAGGAGAGCTACAAATACTCCTTTGCCATCAGCGAAGGGGATAAAGAAAGTTACCCAATAGACAAATTTAAAAAGATTTTCACGCAAGAGGTCATTTACGACGAGGAATTTTATGAGAGGGACTATCAAGGCCTTTATGGCCTGCGCCACGAGATCAAGAATTACCTCTTCAAGGCGCGCGGCATCAAGACTAGCGAGGATAATATCATCATCAGTTCGGGTCTTGAGCAGCTTTTGACTATAGTCTTCATCATTTTGGATAAAAAGCTTCGCCTTGGCCTCGAAAACCCAGGCTACAAGGAGCTCAAAACGCTTTTGAAGCTCAATAATATTGACTACGAGCCCATCAGCCTGGATCATAGCGGGATGAACTTCGAGCGCTTTAAGCGTGCAAACCTTACAGCTGCGCTACTTACCCCGTCAAATCAATTTCCAACGGCTACCGTCATGCCGATTAAGAGGCGTTTCGAGTTTTTGAACTGGGCTTATGGTGCAAGCGGCCGCTACATCATAGAAGATGACTACGACAGCGAGTTTAGGTACTCATCGAGAGCACTCTCACCCTTAAAGAGCCTCGACGAGATGGATAAAGTCATCTACATTGCGAATTTTTCAAAATCCATTAGCCCCTTATTAAGACTGAGCTACATGGTTCTGCCGAACGAGCTACTTAAGAGGTACTACGAGGTCAAGCCGCAGATTAACTCGACCGTGTCAAACATAGTTCAGATACTTGTCAAAGACTTTATGAAGGGCGGTCACTTTGAAAGGCAGCTCAACAGAATGAAGGGCATTTACAATAAGAAGCGCCTCGTGCTACTTGATGAGCTCGAGGACATCCCGGGTGTTCACGCCATCGACTCCATGGCCGGCATGCATCTAAAAGTTTATGTCGATGGTATTGACGATTATGAGGCCATTGTCAAGGCACTTAAAAAGAAAAGCGTAAAAGCGTCAAGACTTAAAGACTATTACCTAAGTGAAGAGCCTATGGCGAAGGACGCACTACTACTTGGTTACGGGGCTATGGCTGAGGACGAGATCCGCTCTGCCATGAGCATAGTGAAAAAAATAATTCTGGACTTTAAAAAATAGTAAATTTATTATATAATAAGCATATATGAGGAGGAAATCATGAGTATTAAGATTATAACAGATTCGGCTTCAGATATAGGTAAAGACTTAGCTAAAGACTTTTCTATAGACATTATGCCAATCGCCATTATGAAAGATGACAAAACTTACCTAGATGGCGTCGACATCAGCGGCAAAGAGATCTACGATGATATGAGAAATGGCGCTGTTTACAAGACTGGAGCAATCTCTCCGCACGAATACGAAGTGAAATTTGAGGAAGTTTTAAATAAATATGATAAGGCGATATACGTATCGCTTTCTACTGGTATGTCGTCAACTTTTAACAACGCAGTTCTTGCGAAGAACTCTTTGGGCATAGGTGATGACAGGCTTTTACTAGTTGACTCGCGCGGCGCATCTATGGGCCAAGGTATGATGGCTATAAATCTTGCGAAGCTTGCGAAGGGGGGCATGAGCTTTGATGAGCTTAAGATTTATGCGGATAATTTTGTGAAGAACACGAGATATGTTTTTTTCGTCGATTCGCTTGAGTACTTGCAAAGAGGCGGCAGAGTCTCGAAGCTTAAGGCGACTATCGGCAATTTAATCAATATGAAGGTAATTCTTGATGTGCATGCGGACGGCGTAATTTATACAAAAGACAAGGGTAGAGGCACTAAGAGAGCTATAGAAAAAACAGTAGACATATTTGAGGAAGAGGTCGGACACGAGCTTTATGATGACAGGATCATGGTTTGCCACGCAGATTGCATTGAGCTTGCGACTAAGGTAAGGGATGCGCTTGTAGAAAAGTATCCCGATAAGCTTATAGAACTAAATCCATTTGCCGTGAGCATAGGCGCTCACACAGGTCCAGGCACAGTTCATATATGCGCAGTGAAAAAATTTAACTAGCTAAATACTTGTATAAGATATTAGAAGGGACAGAGCGAATCTGTCCCTTTTTGTATATTTTAATTTTTTGGCGCAATAAATTAACTCAGTATGATTGATTTTGCAGAGAAAGCGGATGGATAAGGCACAGCAATTTTACCCTTGCCAACGAGCCTGCACAAACAAATTTTTTCGAACAAATGCGATGATTGGACGAAGTGGACCGACGAAGCAAGCTTGGCCGTAAGTTTAATCAAAGCTATGTTCGCTACGCTCCATACCTTTGTAAACTCTGGCATAAGGCATGCATAGCCAATCGAACTTATAATTTCTAAGCTTACACATCGAAAAGATAGTTCCACGCAGCTTAGTTCACCAAATTGACAATTGCTAAGCTTGTCCGACTAAAAATCCATATTCGTTCGCTACGCTCAGCTAGATGGATTTTTGGCCGTCGTCCTACGCAAAGCAATTGAAGCAATTTGTCTCAATGCGCTGCTTTTGGAACATATCTTTTCTCACTAAAACATTTTTCTCCGAATGCTGCGCTCGTGAATAACAATTTTCTCACTAATTAGGTATAGTGTCAAAGAGCCTGCACAAACAAATTTTGTGGAGCGATGAAGAACCCCGTCCATAAATGGACGTGAACCTTTGCGCTACGCGAAATGGACCTAATATAATTAATTTTGCGGAGCGATGAAGAACCTCGTACTAAAGTACGAGAACCTTTACGCTATGCTGGATAAGGCGCAGCAATTTTACCCTTGTCAACGAACCTGCACTAACAGATTTTGCTGGAAAAACTAGATGATTACGCGAAATGGAGCTTTGAGGCAAGCGGAATGTATATATTATACCTGAGCATTGCCGAACAAGCGAATGAGCGTAAGGGCTAGTTTTAACGCAAAATCATATAAACAGTGGCAATATTATTACACTTAGTATGCCGCTTATCACTAAACTCATCGAACTCGCCGCTCCACACAGCTCATTCATATTATTAGCCTTGGCTGTGCCTATCGCGTGTGATGCGCTTCCGAGTGCGACTCCCTTTGCTATGTCTGACTTTATCTTCATAAGTTTAAAGACTGCATCACTGACCATGGCACCGAATATGCCTGTGAATATAATCGTAAAGACTGTTATCGAGACTATCCCGCCCATGGACCTCGAGACGTCTATACCTATCGCTGTGGTGATGGACTTTGGCATAAGTGTTATGAAGTGCACCTTCTCAAGTAGGAAGATCTTGTAGATCACAAAGACTGTTAGTAGGGACGAGAAGACTCCGAAGATTATGCTTAGGGCTATGGGTACTATGTCCTTTTCTATGGTCTTAAGCTCTTCGTATAATGGAAAGGCTAGTGCGATGGTTGCTGGTGTTAGTAGCACGCTCACGTACTTTGCGCCTGACTGATAAGTTTTGGTGTCTATATTAAAGCTCAACAAGATGGCCATGTCGACCGCGATTGCAAAGAGCAAGGGGTTAACGAAGGACCACTTAAGTTTCTTTTTTATGTATACAAAGAAAAAGTAGGGCGCTACTGTTAAGATTAGCATAATTACAGCTTTCATTACTTATCCCTCCTTAGCTTTAGTAGGCTCTCGCAGAACTTGCCTGTCGTTGCCATAACAAAGACTGTCGAGACAACTATGGCTGCGATGACTGGCACTAGCATCGCTTTAAGGTCTAGGAAGCTGTCGATTAGTGAGACGGCGCTCGGTATGAATGTTAGTGGCATGATCTTAATCAGCGTCTTGCACACTCCTTCGACTCTTTCTTTCTTCACGATTCTTAGCTCTAAGAGCAAAAACAGTATGATGATGCCGTATATGCTTGCAGGCATCGTTATGGGTATGTGCTTTGACAAAAATTCACTCACGCATGTGACTATTAATACAATTAAACTGCCTAAAATTGTGTTCAAACGTATCACTCCTTATACTTTTACTAGTATATCATCTATTGCGCGCCGTGCAAAGTATATTTTTCAATCATACATATAAATTTTATCTATACTAAGAGGGCGTTATATTGTAAGTTCTTATATAGGCAAGTAATTTCCTAAAAACGATTGACATATCTAGTATTATGGACTATATTATATATAAATTGTAAGAATAATTTTTTAGACACATAATTTACACCACCCAAAAAACGTTCATTGGCCGGACGTTTTTTTTGTTTGCAAAAAGTTGTTTCGGGGTAAAATATTAGCATAGGGGAGGATGAATTATGTACAAATTTATGAAGAAAATTCCAGGAGGCTTGCTTCTGATTCCAATGCTGATTAGTGCTGTGTTTGCAACATTTTGCCCTAATCTTTTTTACATTGGAGGACTTACTGAAGCCTTATTTACTAAGAAGGGCATCAATTACATTGTAGCACTTATAACATTTTGCTCGGCAACATCTCTTGACTTCAAATCACTTGCCAAGGTTTTGAAGAAGCAAGGACTAATGCTTTTAGTTAAAATCATTTTATGTATGGCATTTTCACTTTTATTTTTCAAATTTTTCGGTGAAACAGGTGTATGGGGTATCAGCTTACTAAGCTTTGTATGCGTTTTGGCATCTCTAAACCCATCGTTATATATAGCTTTGACTAAGGACTATGCAACAAAGACTGATGAGAGCGCCTTTGGCCTACTTGGACTTCTATGCTTACCAGTATTTCCTATCATAGTTTACTCTGTTGCGCAATCGCAAGCTATCGACTTTTCGCCGATAATTTCTACACTAATACCTTTAATCTTAGGTATCTTGATTGCAAACTTTGACAAGGACTTCGCAAGTATATTCAAAGGTTCGACAACTATGCTTACTCCATTTATGGGATGGAGCTTCGGTACAGGTATCAACCTTATCGAGTCATTCAAATCAGGTTTACAAGGCCTAGTTTTAGTAGTAATCTTCTACGTGCTTATAGCTCTACCTATCTATTTATTCGAAGTTAAGGTTCTTAAAGGTAATGGCGTAAGCGCGCTAGGTATGTCATCTATGGCAGGTCTTACTGTATCGGTGCCACTAATACTTTCGCAAAACTCTGACTACCTTGCATCGATTGCAGGTACAGCCGCATCGCAGATAGCCTTAGGCGTTGTACTTACTTCTGTAATCACACCTATGCTTGTAAAGATGCTTGCAAAGAAAAAGGGTTTACAAATTAATCAATAAGGAGAGGGATTATGAATAAATTTTATGAATTAGCTGAAAAAATGCAAGACGAAACTATCAAGATGAGAAGGGATCTACATCAAATCCCCGAGATAGGTCTTGAAGTAGAGAAGACTTGCGACTACGTTGAAGGAAAGCTTAAAGAGATAGGCCTTGAGCCAGTTAGATATGGTAACAGTGGTATATCCGCAATCATCGACTCTGGTAAAGAAGGAAAGTGTTTACTACTAAGAGCAGACATGGACGCTTTGCCAATGAGCGAAGACAACGACTTGCCATTTAAGGCTACTAACGGCTGTGCACACACTTGCGGCCACGACACTCACGCAGCTATGCTTATAAGCGCTGCAAAGATACTAACAGGTAACAAGGATCAATTCAAGGGCAAGGTTAAGCTTATGTTCCAATCTGCTGAGGAAATCTTCAAGGGCTCACGCTTTATGATCGAGCATGGCATACTTGAGAACCCAAAGGTCGATGCTGCACTTGCTATGCACACTTCACTTGACGAAGAACCGGGCTCCTTCGGCTACAACCTTGGATACATGACTACATCATGCGACAACTTCAAGATTACCATAGTAGGCAAGGGCTCACACGGCGCTTATCCACATACAGCGCACGACCCTATATATGCAGGAGTCTTATTATATACACACTTTATGGAGCTTATCGCAAGAGAGAAAGATCCAAACAAGGTTGCAACACTAACATTCGGTCAATTCGCAGCAGGCAGCAACTCAAACATCATACCTAACGAGTGCGTTATGCAAGGAACACTAAGAACTTATCAGCCAGAAGTCAGAGAGTACACTAAAGCAAGGATAGCAGACGCAGTTAAGGCTGTAGAAGTGCTTACACAAACTAAGATCGACGTAGACTACTTCAGCGGCGTGCCAAGTCTATACTCCGACCCATCTCTTACAGAGTTCTTCGCAGAAACAATTAAGGACAACATGGACCTTAGGGCGATTAAGGACAGCAAGATCATGGCATCAGAAGACATGGCTTGCGTTGCAGAAAAAGTTAAGACAACATATCTAATGCTTAACATGAAGACAAAGGGCTGCGATGCTGCGCACCACAATCCAAAGGTAATCTTCAACGAAGACGCACTTAAGTATGGAACAGCAATCTTTGCTATATGCGCTGTAAATTATCTTAATAAGTTTGACAAGTAAATAGTATATAAGATATAAATGTAGCTGGACACGAATATGTGCCCAGCTATTTTATGCGTAATAACTTATAAGTACTTGACAAAATAATAAAACTTTTATATAATGTACTTGAGAGGTAGGTATATTAAGTGTACTCAATATTTTTTTATAAAGATAGAAGTGGTAAGCAAGAACTAAAAGATTATCTTACAAAACTTAACGCAAAGAGTGATAAAAACAGCCGAATTAATTTTAATAAGATAAGAGACTACATAAAGCTTTTACAAATTCATGGGACTGCTTTATCAGAGCCTTTTGTTAAACATCTTGAAGGTGAGATTTGGGAGCTAAGACCTTTAAGAAATAGGATACTATTTTTTACTTGTTATGGTAACAATATTATACTCTTGTCTCATTTTATTAAGAAAACACAAAAGACGCCTAAGAAAGAGTTAGAAAAAGCAAAGAGAATGATGAAGGATTATATTGAAAGGAGTGATGAGGATGAGCAAGGATTATAAAGAAGCAATAAAAGAGGCTAAAGAGATGGCGCTTGACATAAATAAACGTGGTGATGCCGCCCTAGGAGATGACGCTTTAGGATTTATGGACTCTCTTATGAGTCATGATGAAATACTTGAAAGCGACTTACGCGTGCAATTGATTGACGAGCTTATAAGAGCAAGAAACGAGCAAGGTATAAGTCAAAAGAGGTTAGAGGAGTTAAGTGGTGTCAAGCAACCAATTATTGCAAGGATGGAAAGTGGCAAGACTAGTCCTCAAATAAGTACACTTATAAAGATATTAAAACCATTGGGCAAGACGCTCGCAGTTGTACCAATCAAAAACAATTAGTTAAGATAAAATCGTGGCTATATGGTCACGATTTCTTTTTGTGGCAATTTATGCTCTTTCGTGTTATAATATAGGTACTTATAAGCGAGGTGAGTTTATGCAGCTTGATATATATAATGAGCCAATCGTTTTCGATGCGAGTGCGGATGATATAAAAAAGGCAGCTTTTGAAAAATTTCATACTAAGTATGCGTCTGATTGGATAGCTCTTGACTACCTAAGTGATGACTTTATACATAAAATTAAGGAATGTGCGGAAAGGCTCAAAGAGAACTTCGAAGCTCTAGTCGTCGTCGGCATAGGCGGCTCCTTCATAGGCGCTAAGGCCTTTATCGACGCTTTGTCAAGTGAGTTTCCTGTATACTTTGTAGGTAACAACCTTGACAGCGCATGCATTAATAAGCTCTTTGATGAGCTTGAAGGAAAGCGCTACGCAGTAAACGTGATTAGTAAGTCTGGCACGACTATGGAGACCAAGCTTGTCTTTGAAATTTTACTTGATGATATGAAGAAGAAGGGCTTTGACCTTATGCATAGCGTAGTTGTCACTAGCTCTGAATCGAGTGAATTACATAAGTTCGCAGTTGAAAACAATACACAATTCTTTGATATACCTGAGGATATTGGTGGACGCTACAGCGTCTTTACTGCAGTTGGTCTTTTGCCAATGGCGGTGGCAGGCCTTGACATAGACTCTATCGTAAATTCCATACGCAAGGCGAAATGTGCTTACTACGAAAGTAGCACTTCTAATCTAGCACTTGACTATGCCTACTATAGACATAAGGCAGCTAAAGCTTATGCGCTTGAGTTTATAAGCATCTACGAGGAAAGACTCGCTTCATTTACTGAGTGGATAAAGCAGCTACTGTGTGAGTCGCTTGCTAAGAATGAGAAGGGACTCATAGTTTCGAACCTTAAGTATACTCAGGACCTGCACTCTATGGGACAGCTCTTGCAAGAGGGCAGAAGAAACATCATAGAGACGCATATATTTGCAAAGGCTTGCGGGGAATCTAACGAAGGACTACAGAACTTAGAGAGGATTAACGAGATCGCCTTCAAGGCAACTGTTAAGGCGCACCACATGGGAGGCGTGCCAAGCTCTGTAATTAGGCTTAGTACTATAGACGAAGAAACTTTATCCGAGCTTGCGATATTCTACATGGCTTCTTGCGTATACAACGCTTGCATGGATGATGTGGAGCCTTATGGCCAACCGGGGGTCGAAGTTTACAAAGAAAAAATCAGAACTATATTAGGAGAGTGATAATATGTTAGCAAAAGTTTTAAAAGAGGAAGGCTTATTAAAGAGCATAAATGGTGTTAATTTCGTTCACAAGGTATTGAAGAAGGGCGAAGTAATCGATAAGCACAATCATCCTGGTAAGGAGATAGTCTTTGCAGTTATGAAGGGCGCCTTCGAGATTACTATAGCTGAGAGCGAAAAGCACAAAGTTGTGGCAGGGGAAGTATTAAACTTTGACGGGGTCAATACCATCAGCGCGGTGGCGTTGGAAGACTCTGAAAGCCTTGTTGTGCTTGTAAACAAAGAGTAAGATGGAAGAGAGATTACCAGATAGCATTGATCTAAAGAAGATACCGCTTTTTGCATCCTTTACGGACGAGGAGCTTCGCGAGATCAGACGTGGTCTTAAGCTCGAAACATTCAAGCGCGGCGACGCCATATTCTCATCGGGCGACAGCGCAGACAGGATGTTCATAGTCTACGAAGGCTTTATGAAGATATCGATGTACCTTTCAGATGGCAGAGAGCAGATCCTCTACATCTACAAGAAACACGACTTCGTTGGCGGCTTTAACATACTCTACCAAGACAAGTACGTCTACAACGCATCTGCAACAACAAATGCGAAGATCATTGTCATAAGTAAGTATGACTTCGAAAACATCATGCTAAAGAACAAGGACTTCGTGCTAAAAGTTTTGGAGGAAGCCTACTTTAGAATCAGAAAGTCTGAGGAGCTTATCGACAGGCTCTCAGTGATAAACGCGGATATGAAGCTTGCCAAGGCTCTCATCAATCTTATCAAGATCTCAGGCTCAATCACAGACGGCAAGGTCGCAGTCGACCTTAAGATCAACCGCGAGGAGATGGGTTCCTTCACAGGTCTTACGCGCGAGACCATATCCAGAAAGCTTAGTCAGTTCCAAGACGAAGGCATCATTACAGTCGAAAGAAACAAAATTATCATAGAAGACATTAAAAAATTATCAGATAAAACCATATGATGAACTTGGACAAAGCGCGTTTTCTTGCTCTTTGTCCATTTTAGATATAGGAGATTACTTATGCAGTTTAACTCAATGAGCTACATTGTGTTCTTCACAATCGTTTGCTTAGTTTATTTTTTACTACCAAAGAAGCTTAAGAGAGCCTTTTTGCTCCTTGCGAGCTACTTCTTTTACTCGTGCTGGAACCTTAAGTACTCACTTTTGATGCTATTTAGCACAGTAGCGACATACATCACAGCCCTTGCCATGGATATGGTGGGAGCGAAAGATAAGAAGAAGCTCTACCTCGGAGTCTGTTTCTTTGTCAATTTGGCGATACTCTTCATATTTAAGTACTACGCATTCTCTGTCAATGTACTAGCAAGAGTCTTTAGCGCCTTTAATCTCACAGTCAATATGCCCGTCTTGCACGTTTTGCTGCCTGTCGGAATATCTTTTTATACCTTCCAAGCACTCGGCTACATAGTCGACGTGTATAGAGGCGAGATCAAGGCAGAGAGGAGCTTCATTAACTACGCTCTCTTTGTTTCGTTCTTTCCGCAACTTGTCGCAGGACCTATAGAGAGGTCAAAGAACCTTCTTACTCAGATCGATACTTTAGGCGCTAGGCGCTACGAGAACCTATCCAAAGGCCTTTTATATATACTTTGGGGCTTCTTCCTAAAACTCGTTATTGCAGATAGAGCGGCAATCTTAGTAAACCAAGTCTACGATAGCTACCACGCCTACTCATACATCTACCTAGTGTGTGCAGCGCTTCTCTTTGCAGTGCAAGTCTACTGCGACTTCTACTCCTACTCAATCATCGCGAAGGGCTCTGCGAAGATCCTAGGCTACGACCTTATGGATAACTTCAGGGCACCCTACCTTGCTAAGTCCATCACAGAGTTTTGGAGACGCTGGCACATATCACTGTCAACATGGTTTAAGGACTACTTATACATCCCTTTGGGCGGCAACAGAAAGGGCACTTTGAGAAAGCACATAAACGTACTCATAGTCTTTTTAGTCAGCGGTCTATGGCACGGAGCGAACTACACCTTTGTGCTTTGGGGTCTTATTCATGGCTTCTTTAACATAGCCGAGGACAGCTTAAAAGGTCTTACTAAGAAGCTAAGGGGCAATATTTTATATGACAATATCCGTAGACTCATCACCTTCGTAGTTGCAGTCGTAAGCTTTGTTATATTTAGAAGCAAAAACATCACTGCGGCGAAAGAGTTCATCATGGCTATAGTGAAGAGGCAGGCGGGCACTGGATTAGAGCTTGCCTTCTCATACGAAGACGCGGTAGTCTTAATAATCGCCATAGCCATACTCACAGTTACAGATATACTCATCTACAAGAAGCTGCGCCTTGCTGACTTTATAGAGAAGAGATGCCTTGTAATAAGGTGGCTAGTATATTTAAGCTTGATACTTATAACTCTGATCTTTGGTATATATGGACCAGGATACAGTGAAACGCAGTTTATATACTTCCAGTTCTAATAGGTGAAAAGATGAAATATATTAAGAGAATACTAAAGGTCCTAGGCTTCGTACTTATACTGAGCCTAGCACTTGCAAAAATGAATATCATCTTTATCAGAAAGGCGGACGTGAAGCCGTGGGATATGATAAATAAGATTGCAGGCTACTTCAACGAGAAGGAAGAATACGATGTGATGTTTTTCGGAACTTCGCACGCATACTGCTCCTTCGACACTTATGTCTTAGAAGAGCATGGAGTGAAGAGCTATATACTTGCGAGCCAAAAGCAGCCACTTGAGGCAACATACTACTACATCAAGGAGGGGGTCAAGAGGTCGAAGCCGAAGGCGATATACGTAGAGGTCTTAGACGCTCTGACTAAAAACGACATAGACGAGGGAAGCACTCACACATACACCGACTACTTCCCCATGGGCATAAATAAGCTCTTGATGATAAAGGACAGCGTAGAGCCTAAAGCTTGGCCAGAGAACGTGATGCCACTTATTAAGTATCACTCGAGGTGGAAGGAGCTTGAAGAGAAGGACTACCACGCGAAGTGGAAGGACTACCACGACGATTTGCGCGGCTTTGTAAAGCTTAGTGAGCAGAGCAATGAGTTTAAGGAAAATCCGCATTTAAGCGAGGAGAATGTTCAGAGAGTCAAAAAGGCTAAAGATGCTGCCTTTAGAGAGAAGAAGTACGCAGCGCTTAAGAGGATATATGTCCTTGCGAAGAAGCACGGCGTCGAAGTGCACTTCATAAAGACACCAGTCTACGATAGGGATGCATACGACGAGAACATCGCCCCACTTGAAGAATATTTGAATAGTATAGGCGCAGACTTTATCGACTTTACTAAGGCTATGGGTGAGGAGCTAGGGTTTGAGGATTTCTATGATGCATCGCACTTAAATGATAAGGGTGCAGCTAAGTTTACTGAGTACTTTATTAGTAAGGTATTAAATAAGGAGTGATACTATGGACAAGGAAAAAGAAATTAAAGAAGCAAAGGCTGCTGCTGTCGAGGTCTTGCTAAGGCTTGACGAGGCGGTGAAGTCTCTTGATGGTGCGTCAAAGATGAGTGAGATTGATATCTTTGGGGGCGCTTTCTTCAGTGTGATCAAGAGAAAGCACATACAAGAAGCGAACCTTAGTATAAAAGAGGCAGGTATATACCTAAAGAGTCTTAATAAGGAGCTCGGCGACATTGGCATGAGGCTTCCTGAAGAGATAAGCGACACCTTGGGAGATAATATTGCGGACATATACTTTGATAATATCTTTACCGATGTAAGAGTTGCAAAAGAGATTAGAGAGAAGCTTGACGAGGTGAGGAGCTTTAGAACAGGTATAGAAAATTTAATAATGAAGCTTGATAAGGAGCTTGATGAAATAAAAGAATGCTAGAGATGACTCTAGCATTTTTTAATACATTACTTCTCAAGCTCTTCGAACAAGGCATCTATCGATGTATTCATATCTTTCAATGCGAGCTATGTCAATACATATTATTGACAATAATCCTTTATTAGTTATATAATAAACTTGGTGATATGATGTATATATGTAATTTGTGTCCGCGTAAGTGCGGCATAGACAGAGACGAAAAACTTGGTGTGTGCAGAATGAAAAACGAGCTTGCCGTTTCAAAGGCGAGTGTGCATATATTTGAAGAGCCTGTTATATCAGGCACACGTGGTTCGGGTACCATCTTCTTCGCAGGATGCAACCTCTCATGTGTTTTCTGCCAAAACTACGAGATCTCGCAAAACAAAGACGCTCCATATAAGTACATAAGCAAAGAAAGGCTCGTAGAGATCTTCTTCGAGCTTAAAGCAAGGGGCGTTCACAACATAAACCTAGTCTCTCCTATGCACTTTTCTCATCTTATCAAAGACGCCATCGTTATGGCGAAGGATAAAGGCTTCGACCTACCCTTCGTCTACAATACAAACAGCTACGAGCTCAAAGAGGCCATAGCCAGTCTCGAAGGGCTCATAGATGTCTACCTAGCCGACTTCAAATACTTCTCCGACAGCTACGCCAATGAGTTCTCACACGCGCCGCACTATAGACAGTACGCGCTTGATGCCATAGACGAGATGCACAGACAAGTCCCTGAGGTAGTAGTCCGAGACGGCTTGATGAAGAAGGGCGTCATCATACGTCTACTTTTGCTTCCTAATCTATACTTCGATGCAAAGAAAGTGCTTCGCCTTCTTTATGGTAAGTATGGTGACAGCGTGATATTCTCACTAATGAATCAGTATCAACCTATGTTCAAGGCGAAGGAGTATAAGAAGATTAACAGGACAGTAAGTGACCTTGAGTACGACAGCTTCGTCGACTATGCAGTGAACCTTGGCATATCGAAGGCCTTTGTTCAAGACAAGCAAGACGGCAAGAATTACACGCCAAACTTTGATTTGGAGGGCGTATAATGATATTTACAGATATGGAGCTAAGAGAGATACTTCTTAGTAAGGATAATGTTTTTTTAGAAGAGCTATACAGTAGGGCGCGCGAGGCAGCCAAGGCTACTTTCTCGAACAAGATTTACATAAGAGCCTTGATAGAGTTTTCAAACTATTGCAAAGAAGGCTGCTACTACTGCGGCATCAACAGAACGAAGACGAGTGTTAAGAGGTTTCGCTTAAAAGAGGAAGAGATCTACTCAGTGGCAGAGTCTGCATACGAGGCAGGCTTTAGAACCTTCGTCTTGCAAGGCGGCGAGGACATGCACTTTACTGATGAGACCTTTGCGCGTATCATAAGCCATTTGCATGAGACTTATGATGCAGCCATCACCTTATCCTTAGGTGTGAGGAGTAAAGAAGCATACAAGATGTTCAAGGACGCAGGGGCAGACAGATTTTTACTAAGACACGAGACGGCGGACTCTGAGATATTTAAAAAGCTGCACCCAGCTGAGCAAAGCCTTGAGAGGAGACTAAGAGCCATCTACGACTTAAAGGAGCTTGGCTACCAAGTCGGCACCGGCTTCATGGTCGGAGCGCCATATACAAGTGTGGAGAGCTATATCAAGGACGTAAAATTAATCAGAGACATCGATCCTGCCATGATAGGCATGGGCCCTTTCATACCATCGAAGGGTACGCGCTTTGAATCTTATCCACACGGCACGGTCGATATGACACGCAAATTACTCGCAGTTCTAAGGCTTGAGCACCCCAAGGCACTAATACCATCGACGACTGCCTTAAATACTATTGATGATAATGGTAGAAAATTGGGTATATTATCAGGGGCGAATGTAATCATGCCCAACGTGTCACCAAAATTTGCACGCGAGAGCTATAATCTTTATGACGGCAAGAAGGCATCAGGCCTTGAAGCCATAGAAGGAGTGCGCGCGCTAAATGATTATTTGAAAGAATTTGGCTACGAGATAGAATTTTCGAGAGGAGACTACAATGTTTAAATATGATGTTAATTCAGAAAAAGCGGATGAATTTATCAATCATGAGGAGATACTTGCTTCGCTTGAGTATGGAAGGAAAAACAAGCACAACAGAGAGCTAATCAAGGCTGCGATAGAGAAAGCTAAGGAAGTAAAGGGCCTTTCTCACAGAGAAGCCTTCCTTCTTTTATCATCCGAAGAAGAAGATTTGAATGAAGAAGTGTACAAGCTTGCAAACGATATCAAGCGTAAGTTTTATGGCAACAGGATAGTTCTTTTTGCGCCACTTTACTTATCCAACTACTGTGTCAATGGCTGCGTCTACTGTCCATATCACTTAAAGAACAAAAGCATACGCAGAAGAAAGCTAACACAAGAGGAGATCAGAAACGAAGTTATCGCACTTCAAGACATGGGTCACAAAAGACTTGCGCTTGAAACAGGCGAAGACCCAGTTCATAACCCAATCGAGTACATACTAGAGTCTATCAAGACCATCTACTCAGTTCATCACAAGGCAGGCGATATAAGAAGGGTCAATGTCAATATCGCTGCGACAACTGTTGAAAACTACAAGAAATTAAAAGATGTCGGTATAGGAACCTACATCCTATTCCAAGAGACATACCATAGAAAGAATTACGAGGCACTTCACCCAACAGGACCAAAGCATGACTACGCATATCACACAGAGGCCATGGACAGAGCGCAACTTGGCGGCATAGACGACGTCGGATGCGGAGTACTCTTCGGACTTAATAACTACGAGTACGACTTCATAGGACTACTTATGCACGCAGAACACCTTGAAGCGCGCTTCGGAGTTGGACCTCATACCATAAGCGTGCCAAGAATTAGACCGGCAGATGACATAGATCCAGAAAACTTTGAGAATGCAATCAGTGACGATATATTTAAAAAGATTGTTGCCTGCATCAGAGTTTCAGTGCCATACACAGGTATGATCATATCGACAAGAGAGTCAGTACAAACTAGAGCCAATATCATCGACTTCGGCATCAGCCAAATAAGCGGCGGATCTAAGACATCAGTTGGCGGCTACGCACACGAAGAAGAGGAGTCCTCAGCAGATACAGAGCAGTTCTTCACATCAGATCAAAGAACACTTGACGAGGTCGTTTCATGGCTTATGGACACAAATCATATACCATCATTCTGCACAGCATGCTACAGAGCAGGCAGAACAGGCGACAGGTTCATGAGTTTAGTTAAGGCAGGACAAATCGGTAACATCTGCCAACCAAACGCACTTATGACACTTAAGGAGTACTTAATGGATTACGCATCGCCAGAGACAAGAAAAAAGGGCGAAGCGCTTATCGAAAGAGAGATAGAAAACATCGGCAAGGAAAAAGTTAAGAACATAGTCAGAGATAACCTTAAGAAGATCGAAGAAGGCGAGAGAGACTTCAGACTATGATGGCGCGTTCACTACAAAAGCACGTCGTCATAGTAGGCACAGTTAATGCAGGTAAGTCCACACTCTTCAACTCCATCATGGGTTCTAAGGCAGCCATAGTTTCAGAAGTGAAAGGCACAACGACAGATGCAGTTCGTAAGTCCATCGAAGTGCCAGGCCTTGGCCCAGTAGTCTTCATAGACACAGCAGGCTTTGGTGACGAGACAGCCCTTTCAGACGAGAGATTAAAGAAGACACGCGCCGAGTTTGATAAGGCAGACGCCTTCATATACATTCTTAATGGTGATGATGAGAGCGTGCTTAAAGAGCTTCAAAAGCATAAAAAGCCAATCATCAAAGTCATCATGGCGATAGATAGAGAGCTTAATGCGCATGGCGATGCTATCATTTATAGAGATGATAGCTCACGTGAAGAAATTTTTTCAGCACTTAAAAAAGTTTTAGATACAAAAGAAGAGTCATTATTAGATGGCCTTGTTCATAAAGGCGCGACCATCATCATGGTTATGCCGCAAGACGCAGCAGCGCCAAAGGGAAGGCTCATTAAGGCGCAAGTAGAGGCGCTTAGAGAGGCACTCGACAAGGGCATGACAAGCATAGTAGTGGGCGATGAAGACCTTGAAGGAGTGAGAGATAGATTTCAAGAGATAGACCTTGTAATCTGCGACTCGAGAGTCTTTAAGAGAGTCTACGACGTCTTTCATGAGAAGGCAAAAGTGACATCATTCTCAGTACTATTCTCCAAAATGAAAGGAGACATAGCCTACTTCATAGAGTCCGCGAAGAAATTCGATAGCTTCAAAGGCAACGAAAAAATACTTATAGCCGAGGCTTGTACACACCCACCCATTAACGAAGACATAGGCACAGTCAAGATCCCAGCCATGCTGAAGAAACGCTTCGGCGATGGACTTCAGTTTACATTTACAAGAGCCGACGACTTCGACGGCATCGAAGGCTACGACATGATTATACACTGCGGCGCTTGCATGTTTAATAGAGCCCACGTGATGAGTAGAGTCGCTAAGGCGAGGGAGATGGGAGTCGCGATGACGAACTATGGGGTGACGATTGCATATCTAAATAATATTTTGGATAAAATAAATTATTAATGGATACATTAACTTGTATCCATTTTTTATTTATGCGTTTGTTACAGTTGTGTTAAATATTCGCAAAAGGCTTGCTTTTATAGATGAGGTGGTGCTACAATGAGAGTAGATTAGTGTAATCTAACACAAGACTTATATAAAAGGAGTTGAACGTATGAAAAAAATTTTAAAATCTTTTGTGCTTGCTATGCTATGTGCGGCAATCTTTATGCAAGTAGGCACAGGCCTTTTTGATGGCACAGTCTTTGCGCAAGATGACGAAGGCTACTACTTATATGAAGAAGGTAATGAAACTGCTTTGTTTGAGTATAACGATGCAAGTGATGTGGTCAATTATTTTGATACCTTTGCACCTATTGAAGGAAAGAAGTACAAGCTTGTCTTGAAAGAGGACTTAGTTTTGCCAGTCGATGGCACAAGCGTTAAGAGCTTGGTGCTTAAAGGAAATATTGTACTTAATGCGGGTGATCACAACATAAGCGCTGAGAATGGAGCGACTGAGGGCAGACTAATAAAAGTTACGGATGCACAAGCGAAGATTATAGGAGCTAAATTCAACGGTAATAAGGCGTGTGCTGGCATAGAAGCAAGTAATTCAAATTTGAATATTAAAGACTCTACATTTGAATATTGTTATAGTGACTATGCAGGTGGAGCAATTAGCTTTGACAAATCAAAGTTCAATATAGACGGCTCAACTTTCACTAAGTGCGTAGCTGAGAATGGTGGAGCTCTTAATATTAGTGATTCATGGGGCGATATTAGTGACTCAAGCTTTATTGGGAATACTGCAAAAGAACCTTCAGGAAAGGGTGGAGCTATATATATAGAAAGTGCAGACACTAATAATAGAACAATCTCTTTAGATGCCACTAAACTTATTAGAAACACAGCAGCTTCGGGTGGCGGAATTTATGCATTTGACGGCGATCTTCTTATAAAGAACTCAATAATTAGTGAAAATAAATCAAAAACTAAAGAAACTGTAGATAATGGTGGCGGAATTTGCATTAACCTTTACGATGCTACACTAAGAGCTGAAAATTCACAGTTTACAAAAAATGAAGCGGTTCACCTTGGTGGCGCCATCTACGCATTGCAACAGTACAATAAAGATGATTTTGAATATCCAAAGTTAAGCAAGATGCTTTTTATCAACACTGTTTTTAGTGGCAATAAAGCAGGTTCGGGCTACTATAACCTAGCTGATTACATGACACATAAAGAGGATGAAGATGTGCCAATAGATAGATATATTCAAAGAGAGAATTCTTTAAGTGGTAAGCTTATTTTTAAGAAAGATGGCAGATGGACTCATCTTGATAACTTACTAAACAACTATGACATTTCATGCGCAAATAAAGAAGTAACTGTAACATATGATGCAAACGGTGGTTTTGGCAATTTCTATGTGGACGAAGGAGTAGACGAAACAGTTGCAACATCAGGAAATGCCTCTGGACATGATATAAAAATCAAAACTCTTAAAGAAACTGGCATATCACACAACGCAAGCTTCAAGGGCTGGAACACTATGCCTAATGGCAAGGGCACTTGGTACCAAGAAGGCCAAGAGATAAAGAAGTATTACGGCAACCTTTACCTATATGCAATATGGACAGGAGTTCGTACAAATCTTACCCTTGACGAAAATTACAAATGTGGAGATGTAACAGTAAAAGAAGTGTACGTAGGCGATACCATGGATGCGTACCTTTACACACCAAAGAGAAGAGGATATACATTTAGAGCTTGGAGCTATGATGCTAAGAAAATTGACGGGGTTCATGGTGATGACATCATAAACGAGCCAACTACAATATACGCAATATGGGATAAGGCAGCTAAAGAGGAAGACGAAGAGCCAGAAGAAATAAAGGGCATGACACACAAAGCCTACATCTTCGGCTACCCAGATGGCGCTGTAAGACCTAATGGTGAGATCACTAGAGCTGAGGCAGCAGCAATGCTAGCTAGACTTTTAGAGATAGAGTCCATCGGTTCAGCAGAAGCACCAAGCTTCCCAGACACTCCAAGCGCATGGTACAACAAAGCCATCAATGCAGTTGTTCAAAGAGGCATTATGAAAGGCTACCCAGATGGCACGTTCAAACCAAACGACGCTATCACAAGAGCCGAGTTCACACAAATGATTTGGGCAATCGACAATAAGCCATATGGAACAGCACCATTCGCAGACGTTGTAGGTCATTGGGCAGAGCGTCCTATAGGAAGCGAGTATCAAGCAGGCAGAATAATGGGCTACCCAGATGGCACATTTAGACCAGATGCTCACATCACAAGATGCGAAGCAGCAGTTATACTAAACAAGATCTTCGAAAGAAACTTCGATGCTATGTCATTAATGAAGTGCAAGAACCCACAAATGATAAAATACTTCACAGACTTAGATGCAAGCTTCTGGGGCTACAACGAACTAGTTGAGGCAACTAATACACATGAGTACATTAGAAGAACTAAGGGCAGAGTCGAAGAAAACTGGTTATTAATTAAATAATTTAACACAGATAAAAAACAAAGGATAGAGATTTTAATTTTCTCTATCCTTTATATTTTGTAAAATTACTTTTCTAAAAAACGTTTGTACGTCAAATCCATCGCTGCCGCTCCAAGTGGCGCAGTGATTAGTATCGCAAGTGCAGCAACGGAGAGGATGATCTTACCTGAGCTAAGTCCCATAGCTAGTGGCACGGAGCCTATTGCCGCTTGCACTGTCGCCTTAGGTAAGTAGCTAAATACTGTGAACAGCTTTTCCTTCTTGTTAAGCCCTGTGCCTAGGAGCGCTATCATGACACCGACCGTTCTAAAGGCAAGAGATGCGAATATCATCACGACAGCCATAAGCCCAGCATCAAGCGTGTAGCGTATGTCGACCTCAGCGCCTACAAGGACGAAGAGCATAAGCTCGGCTGCGATCCAAAACTTCGCAAACTTAGCTGAGAGCCTTTGCGAGACGCTGCTGACAGACTTTATCTTGATAGTCATCGCCATAGTCACGACAGCAATCAAAGAAGAAATTGCGAGCCTTCCTTTAAGCGCGCCCTCAATCGCAACTAGTAGGAAGCTTAGCGCCATGATGATCAGAGCCTTCATGCTGTTACGAATCAGATGCTTTTTCGCAAAGGACCTTTCGAAGACAAAGCTTGCAATGATGCCGAAGATTGCACCCAAGGCTATGCCTAGAACTATGCTAATGGGGATGGAGGCAAACTTACTCATATCGACACCCTTACCCATTGCCATGCCTAAAAAGCTTGTGAATAGAACGATGACGTAGATGTCGTCCATGGATGCGCCCGCCATAATCATCTGAGGTATGGCCTTCTTCGTGCCGTAGCCCTCATCCATAAGCATGGACATGCGCGGCACGACAACGGCAGGCGAGACCGCACCTAGAACCGCGCCCATTAGCAAAGCGTCAATGGCCCGGATTTTTAAAAGTATGGGTGCAAAGAGTGCATAGCCCAGAATTTCAAAGCTTGCAGGCAGAAAGCTTAGTAGAAGAGCGGGTCTGCTTGCTTTTTTAAGGTCACTTAGGTCAAGAGATAGACCTGCCTTGATCAGAATGATAAGTAGGGCAATCTGCCTTAGCTCCGCCGAGATGCCGAGGATTTTGTCGTCGAGTAGATTTAGAACGAAGGGTCCTAAGAGCACCCCTGTAAATAGCATGCCAACAATGCGTGGCAATTTTAAACGTTTTGATACTTCAGCCATGATGAGGCCGAGTAGGAAAATGAGTGCTAGTGATTGTATCATAAATTCCTCCTTTTTTTCTTTTGCGTTCAAATGCGCCCTTGAACTCGTTCCCTCCTCAGCAATACTCACGTACGCTTAGTACGTTCCGTTTGCTTCGTCAGTCCACATCGTCCAATCATCGCATTTGCTCCGCAAAATAATTTGATCAGGTTCATTGACGTGGATCAATCGAAGTTTAGCTTATTTGCGTTCAAATGCGCCCTTGAGCTCGTTACGCAAAACTATATTTTCCTATATTATATTTTAATTACAAAAAAAGCTGATACCCCTGTAAAAACAGAAGTCATCAGCTTAATAGCGGTTTCATTTCGTGGGAGAACTTCATTCCCATGTATTTAGTATATATTTATTTTATCACATGCGTAGTTTTTGTCAAGACTTTTCTCTTCCACAAACTAATCAGTGTAGACCTTAAAGCCCTTCGACAAAGGATTCTTCGAGTAGTCTATAGTAAAGCACTCTATATTGTCTAAGTTCTTGTTCACACAAATTTTAAAACCTTGAGCATCCATAAGGATGTCGTTTTCATTTGACTTATCCAAAGTCACGCCGTAGACGGCACCACATCAGGAGTAGTTCAAAACCCTTATGCGTAGAGCCTTGTCCTTATCATCCTTTACCTTTAATTCATTTAAGCGTTCGATCGCTTTATCTTTTAAAATAATTTTCAATATCATCACCCACTCATATATACCCAATCTCATTAATAATACTTATACTTTAAACCATTTGCATAAATTTTATGAATATAGTCCTCGTCACATACTACTTAAGTATGATGTTTCAAAAAACTATTGACATAATCGATTTACCGTGATACAATATAACCAAGATAGATGGATTACATCTATTGAAAAGAAAATTAGCTCCATCCCTTGACTTAATATAGATACGAAGCTAAATATTTTAGCAAGGAATGAAAGGCTTAACTTTTACTATTTGAGAGCCATAGGTGGATCAAAGGTAAATAAAGTCTAATTAGATGAACCTTTGGTGGCAGCAGCTGCTGAAGTGCTTGTTTAATCATATTCTCTTAATTCTTATATAAGAAGAATAAGATATTTATTAGTGGAGGTAATTAAGAAATAAAATTTAATATTTATGACGATGGTAGATGACATGTGTTAAAGGTCACGACTATGAAAAGACTTTTATTCATCTCCTGAGGGAGACTTACTTATCTTTTCAAGGTGAAAATTAAACAATGAAGGGCATATGGATGAATCTACAAAGTAAGATCGCTAAGGAAGGATGTATAAGATGTCCTTTTGAAGCACACGAACGAAAGGAAGTTGTTAGAGTGATTGAACCTAAAAACAATCGTCAAGGGATGGGAAGCTAATATTTTTTTAAATATTAGCTTTTTTTTGCGTTCAAATGCGCCCTTGCATTCTCTTTTAAATATTCTGGTATATTTTCTAAATTCACGTATCTACTCCTTTCATATTTTTTAGAAGAAGAAATATCCTTCTATATTCCTTAGGACACTTAGAAGCATTTTGAGTACTTAAGACAATTCTTTCAATGCAGACCTGTAAAGAGAAATCACCCTCTACTAGTCCTAGGACAAAAATGGTGCTTTTGATTAGAAAAAGACGGAAATATATCCGTCTTTAGAAATTTGTAATGATTAAATTGTAAAATGTGATATAATGATATATAGAATGATTACAAATACAACATCACACACGACGGCTGAATTTAATGAGATGAGGACTTTAGTGTGGAATTTGTAGATGTTTTAAATTTAATATATCAAAAGTATTGGAATATAAAATATTAGATAATAAGAAGGAGATATAAAATGGCAAAAAGTAAAGATAAAACAGAAGAATTATCCTTAGAGTCAGTATTATGGAATTGTAGAGTATCTTTAAGAGGATTTGGAAGCACTGAAAGAAATAGAGATGCTGTAATAGGATTAGTTTTCTTAAAATTTGCAGGAGATAAGTTTGAAAAAAGAAGAACACAAATTGAAGAAGAGCATCCAGATTTATTAATGCTAAGAGAAATGCCTGCCTCTTATAATGCAGAAAATGTTTATTATCTAAACGAAACATCCAGATGGAGCTACATAGTTAAAAATGCCTCATCAAATGATATAGCCATTAAAATAGATACAGCAATGAAAGATATAGAGGAAGATAACCCTTCTCTTAAAGGGACTTTACCTCAAAATTTGTACGCTACATTAGGAGCACCAGCAAGTAAAATTAAAAGTCTAATTGATGAAATCAATAAGATTAATAGTGACAGATTCCATGAAGAAGATTTGATAGGAAGAGTATACGAATACTTTTTGCAAATATATGCTGCATCAGGAACAAAGGAAGACGGAGAGTTTTACACACCTTCAAGTGTTGTAAGATTATTGACTGAGTTGATTGAACCTTATGATGGAGTTGTATATGATCCTTGTTGTGGAAGCGGAGGTATGTTTGTTCAAAGCATGAAGTTTATAGATAGACACAAGGGAAATAGAAATAATATTTCTATCATCGGTCAAGAAAGTAAACCTGACACATGGAAACTTTGCAAAATGAATCTATCTATAAGAGGGATTGCCCACGATTTAGGTGAGACAAACGCTTCAACCTTTACCAATGATCAGTTCAAAAATAGAAAAGTTGACTATATATTAGCCAATCCACCCTTTAACTTAAAAGACTGGCGTAATGAAGATGAGCTTATTGATGACCCTAGATTTGAAGGCTACCCAATGCCACCTGCCAGCAATGCAAACTATGCATGGATATTGCACATGATTTCCAAACTGGATGTAAGTGATGGAAGAGCAGGATTCCTTCTTGCCAATGGAGCACTAAACGTAAGCGGAGATGAATATGAAATCCGAAAAGAGATCATTGAAAGAGATTATGTAGAGGCAATCATAGTATTACCTAGAGATATGTTCTACACAACAGATATCTCTGTAACCTTATGGATACTCAATATGAACAAGGGTGCCAGAGACCTAGATGGTAGAAAATTTAGAAATCGAAAAAAAGAAGTCTTATTTATGGACTTAAGAACATGGAATGAAAATATAGAAGTAATAGCAATTGATAAAAACAAAAGCAAAAAGAAGGTTGTCTTTACAGATGAACAAATAAATGAAGTTAAAAAAATTTACCAGTCTTGGCAAGAAGAAAATGGAGACTATAAAGATGTTCCAGAACTATGTCAATCCGTAAGTCTTGAAGAAATACAAGAAAAGGATTATTCCCTAGCACCAAGTAAGTATGTGGAATTTATCGACCGTGATTTAGATATTGATTATGAAAAAGAAATGGCAAGAATTCAAAAAGAAATGAGGGATGTCTTAAAGAAGGAAAAAGAGTCTCAAACCATGATGGAAGAAGCCTTTAGGGGGATTGGTTATGGGCTTGACTAAGTATAGATTGGGAGACTTGATAGAAAGGTCATCTGAAAAAAATATAGACGTTGATAATAGGTACAGCGAAGAAGCTGTTCGAGGAATATCAAACTTAAAGGAATTTATGGTAACGAAAGCAAATTTAAACGAAAGAAAGTTAGACAATTTTTTAATTGTTCCTAATAATCACTTTGCTTTTAATAGAAGAACGACGAGGATGGGTGAAAAATTTGCTATTGCTTTAAATGATTCTAGTGAAGTTTACATAGTTACAAGTGATTATGTTGTATTTAGTGTTAAAAATGTAGAAGTTTTATCGCCTAGTTTCTTATTTATATATTTTAATAGGCCGGAATTTGATAGATATGTAAGATGGGAATCTTGGGGAAGTTCCACGGAGTTTTTTAATTGGGAACAAATTTGTGATATTGAAATCAATCTGCCATCTATTGCTATTCAAAAGAAATATGTAGCAATATATCAAGCTATGTTAGAAAATCAAGAAGTTTATGAAGAAGGATTAGAAGATTTAAAACTTGTTTGTGAGGCAACAATAGAAGAGTTTAGAAGGAAGATACCTAGTGATAAAATAGGGCCTTTTATAAGCAGGGGTATTAAGAACACAGATGGGGAGTTTACTGAAGTTTTAGGTATTGGGGGTGCCGGTTTTATTCCACCACAAAAAAAACCTAATAAGTCTCTTAAAAATTATAAAATTATGAGAGAAGGTGCGATTGTATATGCTCCCCCTCTTTATAATATTAACTCTAACGCAATTCATTTGTATACGAATAATTATGTATCTGTGTGTTCTCCTATATATGAGGTTTTTTATACAGATAAAAACATTTTGCTGCCAGAGTATTTAATACTTTGGTTAAAGAGAGAAGAATTCAAGAGGTATGCTGCTTTTAACGCTTTGGGAGTTAGAAATACTTTTGATTATAATTTAATGGAAGAGTTTTCAATTCCAATACCACAGATTGAAATTCAAAAATCTATTGCCAATATTTACAAAGTTTACACAGAGCGTAAAGAGATCAACGAAAAACTAAAGGAACAAATTAAATCCATCTGTCCTATTCTTATTAAGGGAGCAATGGAAGAAGCCCGTAGAGAGGGGGTATAGAAATGGAAAATTTATCTCTTAGAGATAAGTTCTCTGAAGAAGAACTGGAAAAGGCAATTATTAGTCTTTTTGAAGAAGAAGGCTATGAGTATCTGCCAGGTGATTCTATTCACAGAAAGTTTGAAGATATTTTACTAGAAGATGATTTGAAGACCTTTTTAAATAATAGGTACGCTGATGAGAATTTAACAGATTTAGAATTGAAAACAATCATTAATAGACTCTCCAATATTTCCTCCAGTCCGATTTATCTAGCTAGTCGAGAAGCATTTTTACTGGCAACAGAAGGTTTTAATTTAGAAAGAGAAGATAAATCAAAGCTTGCCCTTCATGTGTCCTATATAGATTTCGACCACGTTGAAAATAATATTTTTAAAGTTGTCAATCAATATAGTGTAAGTGACAGAGAACTTAGACGTCCTGATCTTATAATTTTTGTAAATGGTATTCCTGTTGCGATTTTTGAATTTAAAACGGCAATTTCAGAAGATACTACTATTTACGATGCTTGGCAGCAAATCAATATTAGATATAAAAGAGACGTGCCAAGTTTAGTAAAATATTGCTTTTTGTCAGTAATTAGCGATGGTGCAAATTCAAAGATGGGAAGCATCTTTACTCCTTATAAATTTTATTATGCTTGGAATAAAATAAATGATCACGAATCTGCGAGAGATGGTATTTCATCACTACTAACAATGATTAAAGGGGCATTTTCTAAGGAGCGTTTACTATCTATTTTACGAGATTTTATTTTTTATCCCGATGATAGCCAAAAAGAAGAGGTAATCGTATGTAGGTATCCTCAGTTTTTTGCTGCTACAAAGATGTTTGAAAATATTAAGAGAGAACTAAAGCCACTGGGTTCGGGTAAGGGTGGTACATATTTTGGTGCTACTGGTTCGGGAAAGACTTATACAATGCTGTACCTATCCAGACTTCTTATGCTTAGAGAAAGTGAAGTTTTTTCAAATCCTACGATTTTAATCATCACTGATAGAGAAGATTTGGATACCCAAACTTCTGAACTTTTTATAACTGCAAAAAAATTTTTACACGATGAAAATGTAAGAAGCATTGAGTCCAGAAAAGACTTAAAGGAAACTTTGGACAGCAAACCTAGTGGTGGTGTTTACTTGACGACTATTCAAAAGTTTAGTGAAGATATTGGACTTTTGTCTGAAAGAAAAAATATTATATGCATCTCTGATGAGGCTCATAGAACTCAAACTGGAACAGGTTCTAAGCTTAAAAAAACTGATAAAGGTGTTTTTACAAGTTATGGATTTGCAAAGTATCTAAGAGATTCTTTTCCAAACGCGACTTATGTTGGATTTACAGGAACTCCAATTGATGAAACTATCGCTGTTTTTGGTGGTGTAGTTGATTCATATACAATGAAAGAATCATCAGACGATGGAATCACTGAAAGGATCGCTTATGAGCCACGTCTTGCTAGGGTTATAATTTCTGAGGAGAAATCAAGAGAAATTGAAGAATATTATAAAAAGTGTTTCGAAGAAGGTTCTACAGAGGAGCAAATAGAAGAAAGTAAGAAGGCTATGAGCCAAATGAGCGTAATTCTTGGAGATCCGGATCGTTTATGGAAAATGGCTCAAGATATTGTAGACCACTACGAAAAATTAACCAGTGAAAAGCCGGAGGTTGTTCAAAAGGCGATGATTGTTTTTTCTACTAGAGAGATTGCCTTTAAGCTTTTAAATAATATTTTAAAACTAAGACCTAGTTGGGGAGAAGCTAAAAAAACGGATAACGAATCAGAGCTATCTAAAGAAGAGCTTAATAAATTGTCGGCTTTACCAAAAATAAACTTGGTAGCTACTAGAGGAGCTAACGATGAAGAGGATCTTTATGAAGCCTGTGGAACAAAAGAATATCGAAAGATGCTTGATAGACAATTTAAAAATAATAATTCTAATTTTAAAATTGCAATAGTTGTAGATATGTGGATAACGGGATTTGATGTGCCTTCACTAGCGGTTATGTATATTGACAAGCCTCTACAAAAACACACATTGATTCAGACAATTTCTAGAGTAAACAGGGTTTTTGATGGAAAAGATAAAGGCTTAGTTGTTGATTATATTGGTATAAAACGCAACATGATGGAAGCCATTAAAATTTATGGTGGAGAGCAAGAAAGCCCAATAGATGAATTGGAGACTTCTCTTAAAATCTATAGAAATTATCTTGCGTTGATTGAAGATGTTTTTCTAAAATTTGATAAGAGTAAATTTTTAAATGGCGAACCATTAGAAAGGCTAATATGCTTAAATGAGGCTGCTGAATTTATTCAAACAAAAAAAGAAACCCAAAAAGAGTTTATGGGCTTATCAAGAAGGTTAAAGGCTGCCTATAACATATGTTTTCCTTCAGGAGAGCTAACAGATATAGAGGTTTCTCTGGGACAATTTTATTTAGCTGTCCGTTCTATTATCTATAAACAAACTAAAGGGACTGCTCCAGATGCAGAAGTTATGAATGAAGTAGTTGAAAAAATGGTGGCTGACGCCATTCAATGCACTGGTGTTGAGAATATAGTTGATGAGCAAAAAACGATTGACCTTTTCTCTGAGGATTTTATAGAACACTTAAATCAAGTTAAACTTCCTATCACAAAATTTAATGCCCTTTTGAAGCTACTAAGAAAAGCAATTAGTGATTATGGAAAAACAAATAAAATAAAAGCTTTGGAATTTACAGAAAGACTTAAAAAAGTTGTAGATGAATATAATAGTCGAGATAATTTGGAATTTGTTAATGAAGTTACTGAAGATTTTGTAAATAATTTGTCAGATGAGCTTATTCGTCTAATGAGAGATCTTGAAAATGATAGAAATTCATTTGAAAAAATGGGAATTTCTTATGAAGAAAAAGCTTTTTATGATATTTTGATAAACGTGAGAGATAAGTACAAATTCCCATATGAGGATGAAAAGTGTATTGTATTAGCAAAAAAGATTAAAGAACTTGTGAACGATAAGGCTCAATACACGGACTGGTCAAATAGAAATGACATAAAGTCTCAATTAAAGATGGATCTAGTAATTCTGCTTTATGAAAACGGCTATCCTCCTCAATGGAGTGAAGAAGTATTTGATATGGTTTTAGAGCAGGCAGAAAATTATAAAAATTAATGAAACGGCTATGAGTGATTAAATTCATAGCCTTTTATCTATGCCACCTAAAGACCTTATGAACTAGTTTTTTTAAAATCTCTAATTCAATGAAACCTTGAACTCGTTCCCTCCTCGGCAATGCTCAGGTATAACTATACATTCCGCTTGCCTCGTCGGTTCACATCGCTCAATCATCTTGTTTTACTGCAAACTTAATTTTTATACATTACATTGAAAATATATTAACTTGAATAAAAACAAAACAAGGGCATATGGTCTAAACCATATGCCCGTTCTTATGCGAAAAATTACTATATTTCTACTGAAGGGTTGTCCTTATCAAGTATATGCACTGTAACTTCTGCGTTCAAGTATTTTGTAAGGTTTTCTTTCAAGAAAGCAAGTGCTCCTTCAAGTGCGTCGTATCTATCAGGGTCAACTAACTCCATAATCATAAATGCGTTCTTAGTATCTTCTGTGATCATGGTTCTGATGCCATCACGCCAGTTAAAGCATCTGCAGATGGCGCCTTTGTCGTCTTTGTAGCAAAGTTCGCCTTCGTATGTTTCGGATGGATCCTCTCCTATGGCTTGGAACTCGTCTCCACCTTCTGTGATAGTTAGTCTAAGGTCGCCTACGAACTTATCTGAGTCTTCAGCGCCACATGGAAGCGCAAACCTAAGCGATGCAGCGTTGTATATGTCAACCAAAGTGTTGATAGAGCCCACAAGGTTACCCTTAGAAAGTCTCTTTAGTAGTGCCTCGATCGAGCATCTTGCACCCTTCTTAGTCTTAAATTTCTTGTACGCCTCTCTCCAAACAGCTACCTCTTTGTTCTCGCTAAGCTGTCCAGCAACAAGGTACTTCTCAGCCTCTTCGTTCGCCTCAACTAGCATCTTTCTAACTTCTCTTGGGCTGTCGTCCGAGTTTTCCATGTTCTTCACAAGTACAACCCCAAGCTTTGCCTCGGGGAATAATTCAAAAAAGCTTTTGTCCGCTATAAATTTACTCATCTCTTCCTCCTTAAATGTATTTTTTCTTGTAGTCATTATAACATATAGAAGTTATATTTGCAAAACTATCTTTATAGTACAGTCACTTCGTCAAATGGATATGCAAAATGAAAATTAGGGGGAAAGTTCCCCTTAATTTTCAGTCTGGCTTATAAACTTAAACTATCTTCATCCAACAAAAAGTCATACAAACTTATACTTACAATGCCACTTTCATCTCTTTGCGGCTTAATAAGATCCTTCACTATAATTATTTTTTTAAAGGAGTCGTTAATATTAAGAAGTGAGTTCTTCTCTTGCTTTACTTTTGCATCTGTTGCAAGGTTATAAGCGGATTGTATATAGTATTTGTGACTTCCTTTGCTTGCGATGAAATCAACTTCAAGGCGCTTTTTTTCAAAACCCCCACTTTTATTCTTTTCCTTAGTCTCAACCATGCCCACATCGACCCCAAAGCCTCTTGCTCTAAGCTCGTTATAGACTATGTTCTCCATCAAATGAGTTTCTTCGATTTGTCTAAATTCAAGCTTAGCATTCCTTAGGCCGATATCTTCAAAGTAATATTTAAGTGGAGTTCCAATGTATTTTCTGCCCTTTACGTCATATCTATTTGCCTCGTTGATTAGAAAGGACTCTTCAAGGTATGTGATGTAGCTTTTTATAGTATTCATGCTTACATCAGACTTAAGAGAGCTCTTAAATGTATCAGCAATCCTCGATGGATTTGAAAGCGAGCCAACGCTTGAGGCTAAAACCTTAATTAAATCATCCATCTCTTGTACTTTCTCTATCTTGTAGCGCTCTTTGATATCTTTTAAGTAAGTTTCTTCGAATAAGTTTTCAAGGTACTTAATTTTTTGATCATCAGTCTTCATAGTGGCAACTAAAGGTAGACCGCCATAGACCATGTACTCAGAGAGACCTTCATACTTGTCGCCATCGTAGACCTGCATAAACTCTTTAAATGTCAACGGGAATATGTGTATTTCGTCACCGCGTCCACGAAACTCCGTGATGATGTCCTTCGATAAAAATTTTGAGTTGCTACCAGTTACGTAAATGTCAGCGTTTTTTATGTGCATTAAAGAGTTGAGCACTTCTTCAAAGTCATCAAGCATTTGAACCTCATCTAAGAAGATATAATACATATCTTCACCCACGATAGATTTTTCAATAAAATCGAGGATAGTGTCGGGGTCTCTATATTGTTTATTCTTTCTTTGATCTAAAGAGATCTCTATGATGTGATCTTCACTAATATTGTTTTCTAATAAATAGCTCTTAAATATTTCGAACAATAGATATGACTTTCCGCTTCTTCTTAGTCCTGTCACGACCTTAATTAGTCCGTTATGCATCCTCACTATCAAATCATTTAAGTACTTGTCCCTTGAAATTCTCACTTATATCGCCTCCATAATATAGTCTAAGTGCCTCTACTTATCTTTATTATAATTGATTTAAACAGTATAGTCAATAATCATATTGAAAAGTAGGGGGAATTTTCCCCTTAATTTTCAGTCAGACTCACTTCACATTCAAACGTGTCCTTGAATTCTTAATATAAAAGATCAAATGTGAGAAAAATGTTTTTCACGAGCGCAGCCTTCGGAGAAAACTGTTTTAATTTCTTAGCGAAGTGAACCGCCCGTGAGACCATCTAGTTGAGCGTAGCGAACGAATATGGGATCACAGGTGAACAAGCTTAGAAATTACCAGTTTTTGTAGACGCAGCAAGCGAGAGAATGCATTTTTCGTTGTATTTTTTACTCACACACAAAAAAAAGCGCACCTCTCGATGCGCTTAATCCACAATTCAAAACATATTTTATTAATTATCCAAGCTATTATAAAAGTCATCTACGCTTCTTGCTTCTTTGTCTTGGTAGCGTTTTGGTCTGTCTGTATAGTCGTATCCATCATCTTCGTAGATGTCGTAGTAGTCGTAGTCTCTTACGACGCGGCCTGTTCTAAACTCGTATTGGCTTGTGTAGTCGCAAAGTGCCATTTGTGAGTAGACTGTTGAGTAAAGCGATGCGCATATCCAAGGCACTGCTGCTAGTGCAAAGATCCAAGGTGACCTTAAGCCTGTTGCAAGTAGTGCGATTAGTCCTGTTGCAAAGCCGCCTACTACAAAAGTGCCTATATATATTATTAGCATCTTGCCTATCCAGTTGAATAAGAATCTGTTGACTATGCCAAAGGCTGCGCTGATACATATACCTATGCCGATATACCTGTTTGTTGTAACAAGGTAGTAGGCTAAGCTTGATACTAGGCCGATGTAGAAGTTTACTAGTGCTAAAACTAGTGTCATCAGTATAACTATCGCTTCATAAGAGCCTACTATAGCACCGATTATGCCAAAGATTATGGCTGTTGCGCCACTTATTAGTCCAAAAATTATCATAATGGCGATGCCTTTGATAAGCTTTATGAACACGGACTCTGTTACGTCTTTTACACCTCTATCCATCTTGAATATCCACTTGTTGACATGTGTAACGAAGGCGATGGCGATTAGCTGAATTGCTATGCCCATAATTAAGAAGCTTAGTATCATAAGAGATGCTGATCTTGTGATGCTCATGAAGGAGTTTAGATCTTTATCGTTTAAGCCGCCTTTGTTTTTAAAATTGTTTATGCTCTTCATAACGTCTTCGAAGTCGTCTGCATTGTCTAGCTCGTTTGTTAACTCGTTTAGTCCATCGAAATTTGTTTCGATTTGATTATTCTTTTTCATTTGGATATTTAATGTATCTGATGAGATCTGCATTATAGATCCAATGTTTAAGGCTAGGAAGCCTCCTATAAGCACGATGTAAACTAGTGCAAAGCAAAGTATTGCTTTGATGTTGCCTTTGATGTAGGCATTTGTTGCTTGAAAAATCTCTGTTATGCCACTTGCTCTGCCGCCCTTTGTCTTCGGATTAAATTCGTCGTATACAAAATTTTCGTTCATAATACCCCTCCTTAGAAGGCCCAGTTGCCTTCCTCAAATATTTTGTATTCCTTACCATCTTTATACCCAATTATCTCTGTTGTTTCATCACCAATCATAAAATCGACATGAATTTTGCTGTCGTTAATACCATTTTTTAGTAATTCTTCTTCGCTCATAGCAGCGCCGCCTTGGACGCATGTTGGGTAAGCAGCACCAAAGGCAAGGTGGCAAGATGCGTTCTCGTCAAATAATGTTGAGTAGAATAATCTCTTGCTATTACTAATAGGTGAGTCGTTTTGTACAAGAGCCACTTCGCCAAGCATGCATGCGTTTTCATCTGTCGCAATTAGGTCTTCAAGTAATTTTTGATTTTTCTCTGCCTTTACTTCCACGCATTTACCACGCTCAAATCTTAGTGAGAAGTTCTCAACAAGCTTTCCTGATAATGATAATGGCTTTGTCGCATAGACTATACCATTCACCCCATCTCTCTTAGGCGCGGAGAAGATTTCTTCAGTCGGGATGTTGGCTGTGAAGCGAACCCCTGTCTCGCTCATGGATGAGCCGCCTATCCATAGGTGATTCTTTGGCATCTCTATAGTCAAATCAGTGCCTAATTTTGATCTGTAGTGAAGCTTTTCAAACTGCATTTCGTTTAAGTACTTAGCCTTTTCTTGTATAGTGTTTTCAAATTCGTCCCAAGCCTTGTCAGGGTCAGCGCCGTCCACTCTAACTATCTTAAATATTAGCTCCCATAGCTCTTCTATGCGCTTGTCTTCAGGCACATCTGGAAGCACTTTATCTGCCCAAGCCTTTGATGGCACTGCTACGATGCACCAAGGGTTTATGTCGTTCATAGTGTATTTTTGGAATGGCTTCATAAGATTTGCACTCACGCTGCGCATTAGTTTTATTCTTTCAGGGTCAACATCCTTCATTAGTGATGGATTAGGAGCCGCAACTGATAAGAAGCCCGCCTTTCTCTCTGCGTAGTCAAGCATCATATCAAGCTTCCACTCGGGTGCGTGCTTGATCGCCTCTTCACTCATCATCATCGCACTTAGCTTCTCGCACTCGTCGTCTTTTATCCTTACAATTACTTCACTTGCTCCTCTTTCGTAGGCAAGTTCAGTCAAAAGTCTAACGAAGTCCATCGCCTCAGTCGATGTATTGATTACAAGCGGCATACCCTTTTGTACGTTTATGCCTCTTTCGATAACAACCTTCGCATAATTTTTTAACTTATCTTCAAAATTCATTTTGTCCTCCTTTGTGTCCCTACTTATGATATAATATATATTATATCATATTTATTAAGAATATGTAATGGAGGCCGTATGAAAAAGTTTAGAGATTTAATAATTTTAGATGATATAGCTCTGGTGCTTGCATGTGATAGCGCTTCTGGCATAGGTGAGAAGCCTTGTGACGAAGTTTTTGCTGATATAGAAATGGTTTCATACTACGCAGCCTTCGTGCCCATAGTCGAACTTTTATGCGCAAGAAGCGTGCCAATGGTCTTGGTGGACACTCTATGTAACGAGATGGAGCCCTATGGCGAGAAGATGATAAGGGGCATAAAGCTTGCTATGAAGGAGGCTGGTATGGACGAGGTGAGTGGCTTCACTGGCTCAAGCGAGGAGAACTTTGTAACTAAGATGACAGGCTTAGGAGTCACAGTCTTGGGACGCGGACTTGATATACGCAAGGCACAAAAGGGAGATGCACTCTACGCTATCGGTCAGGCGCTAGTGGGCGAGGAGCTTATTAAGCATAGGAGCGATGCCATGAGTATGAAGGACTACATCTATTTAAAGGGTGAGGACTATATTCATGATATAGTTCCTGTTGGCTCAAAGGGTGCTATGCATGAGCTAAAAGAGATTGAGGCGCATGCAGGATTAAATGCGCGCATCGTAAGTGAGGGCTTCGACTATCATAGATCAGCTGGTCCATCATCCATGTGCCTAGTCACTATGAAGCCTGATGACATTAAGAAATTAAATATAAAAAAGGATCTTAAGCTGTTAGCTTTTATGGAGTAAATGGGTATTAATATATTTAGAGTATTAGGAGGCGAGTCAAGTGAAAAAGTTTAATATCTTAACAGTTCTTGTATGCGCATTGCTGCTCATAACAAGCACATCACGTGCACAGAGCGAGAACAAGATGACTTACAAGATGAATCTTATGGAGGACGCGATGTATGTAGACGTCAAAATCGAGACTGAGCACACAGGCTTTAAGTTCGCTATCGACGTGCCAAAGGGCGCAGAGGTCTACGATGTAGAAGGCAAGAGTCTTAGAGATAGTTTTCTATCCGGAACTAAGTACATCTTCGACTTCAAAGGCGGCGACAAAGAAGTTTCGTACAAGATCAAGGGGCTTCCTAAAGCCTTTAAAAGGGCAGATGGTTTTGTCTTTGGCTTGTATCGTTCATTTAACAATATAATAAACGCTATAGATGTATATTTTGACAGCGTTTACTATGATAAACCGAACTTAACGTTACACGATTCACTTTCAAGCGTAAGCACTGTGTTTGATTCTGAACTTGGACCTACGGGCTTATCTAAAATCACTGCACCTATTGATTTAGCTTTGAGCGTTAAGTATCCGAAGAATGAGTTTGTGAACGCTCCATACAAGGACATGGACTTTGAGGACTATCGCAATGAAGAGCTTACGAGAATACAGCTTAAGCGTATAGACAAGCCCGGTATATCGGAGCTAGTTCTTAAGGGCATCATCGCCATCGCCCTACTAGGCTTTGTGATAGTTGGCTTTTTGATGACTAAGAATCAAAGGTTCAGAAATAAATTTAGGATTAAGAAAAAATATGAAGAAGAGGAAAGAAGCGGCAAAACCTTCGACATTAAGGACATAGATGAGTACATCTACCTAGTTTACCAGTTCTACGACATAAAAGAGGACAGACTCGCAAGCTACTTGGGAGTAGATGAGACTGATAAACTTGTCGAGGAAAAACTAAATGCTTCGTATGAAGTGCTATTAAAAAAGGGATATATAGAGAAGGAAAACTCTGACTACAGCGTGGCTCTTACTAAGAAGGGCAGACTAAAATTAGAAGAGATACTTATCAAGAAGGAATACCTTCTTAACAAGGAAAGTACAAACTCTGATGAAGAGAAATTTTTAAGATTGTTCAGGTGATAGATGTGAAGGTACTTAGCTCAGGAGGCGTAATAATTAATAACAATTTAATACTACTTTTGAAGAAGTACAACGGCGATTATGTACTGCCAAAGGGCAGGATAGAGCGCGGCGAGAGCATCGAGGAGGCGGCACTACGCGAGGTCAAGGAAGAAAGCGGCATCACTGGAGAGATCAAAAAATACCTTGGCAAGATCGAGTACTCCTTCATTAACAAGATGAAGAATGTGAAGGTAGACAAGACTGTGCACTTCTTCTTGATGTCAACAAAGGACACGCACACTATACCGCAAAGCATGGAAGGCTTCAAAACTGCGAAGTTCTACGACAGGAACGAGGCTATAAGGCTGATGAAGTACAGTCAAGAAAGAAGCATAATTAGAAAAGCCATCGAGGAGTACGACAGAGAGCATAATGAGGAGAGCAAATGAGTTTTTCACAAAAAGCTAAGGACGAGGCAGCAAAGCTAGCGATACTTAATGACAATAGCTCCCTTGCTGAGCTCATGGCCTATGTAAGATACGTCTCATCCATCAGCTTCATATCAGGCAAGGTCGCAGTCTCATTCAGAGTGCAGAAGGCGGCGCTTGCAAGGCGCATCTTCACCATCATCAGAATGATATACAACACCGACCTAGATGTTGACATCTCGAAGATGACTCAGCTTAAGAAGATGAACATCTACACAATCGTTCTAAGCGATACCGACATAGTTATGCAGATGTTTAAAGATACGAGGCTGGAGGGCTTCCTAGATGTGAACAAGGTGCCGTCCATGGTTAGAGAGAGTGACGAGATGAGAAGGAGCTACCTAAGAGCAGCCTTCTTAGCTGTCGGATCCATCACTAATCCAGAGCGTGGCTACCACCTTGAGATGCTCTTCGAAAGCGAGTTTGAGGCAAACGAGGTCAAGGAGCTAATGAACGTCTACGGCCTTGGAGCGAAGTACGTAAGGCGCAAGGAGAACTACATCACTTACCTAAAGGGCGCCGAGGCAATCTCGGACTTTCTCACAGTTATAGGCGCGATGAGAGCAGTACTTAGCTTTGAGAACATCAGAGTAGTTAAGGACGTTAGGAACAATGCCAATAGACGCACCAACTGCGAAACGGCGAATATACAGAAGACGGTCGATGCATCGACAAGGCAAGTAGCTGATATCGAGTACATCGACGAGAGACTTGGACTTGAGAATCTGCAAGGCGATTTACGAGAGCTTGCCTTGCTTAGACTGGACAATAGAGACGCGTCGCTTGCAGAGCTTGGAAGGCTTATGAGCCCGGAGCTTGGCAAAAGTGGCGTAAACCATAGACTTAAAAAGCTTGCAGAACTTGCAGAAAATTTACGAATAAATGAGGAGAATTAAAATGAAGAGAACCATAGTTACAAACAACGACTACGTTAGAGACAAATACAAAGACGACTTCGACATGATCTACATAGACAAAGTCGATAATTATACAGGCGTTTTACTTAAGGCGAGAGACCTAATTCACGAAGGATATAAGCTACTTACACATCCATTATCAGGATCAGTTAAGCCAAACGAAACACCATTTAAGACAATTATTTTGGAAAAGGGCACAGGACTTGACCAAGACGGACTTATCATAATTGAAGAAGCGATCGGAACCATTAACAAATTTTTAAATATCGAGAAAACACCCGATTACAACGAGCGCGTCATCGACGACTGCAAAGTCATAGACCTTTCCATCATAGACAACACAATCAATTTAAGA
>QWBY01000304.1_pt1 | contig 37323 bp, 47 predicted proteins | sample 1972471 | NCBI WGS metagenome assembly QWBY01 (sample SAMN09866722, study PRJNA288562) | Human gut metagenome isolate term6_stool, whole genome shotgun sequencing...
TAGACTATTTTTATTATATCATGAAAGGAGTTTTAACTTGAAGCTAAAGCTACTGATTCCCCCAGCATAGCTGGGGGTTTTATTGTGGTCAACCCACAACAAAAACACCTGTACCATAACTTGGCACAGGTGTTTTTTGTTATGTTAAACTAATTGATTTACTCTTCTCTGAACTTCTTTATAATTATATCCGACTTGAGTTAACCTTCTTTTTCTTTCTTCTCCATTACCCCATTTTCCACTTATAACTTCTCTGGCTAGTTGGTCGATTGTCTTCCCAACTGGATAAACCATCTTGCCATTAGCATCGAATACTTGTAAACCAAATCTATCGGCACATCTTTTGGCATTATCTAAATTCTTAAATGCCCCTTTCTGGCTTTTTACATCAGACCAAGATTTTCTAACTCTATATAGTCCACCTGTTGGTTTGCTAACAGTCTTATTTCCTCTTAGTCTTTTATTTACTTCGTTTGCTATATATGGAAATTTGCTGCCTAGATATGGACCAGGACAATTTGTGTTTTTATACCACTCGTGTTTTTGAAGAACGCCATCTTTTCCTCCAGTATATGTGCATGGATAGATTTCATTTCTTCTGCAAATGTCTGTAACCAAATCAATAAGTCTTTTTAATACATAATTGGATATAAGCCACTGTGGTGCACATGTAGAATTTCCTACTTCAATTGTTACTGCCCTGTTGTCGCACCAAGATGAAGATGTAGTCCAGGCTCTGTTTTGCTCGTCGACGCAAAGAATTATAACTCCATCTGATCCTAAGCAGTAATTTGATGAGGCTTTCCTTTTTTTTGATACAAAGAGTGATGCAAGATTTCGCCCATTGATAACTCCAGCAGCGTGGTGTATTGCAATCTTGCATATTTTTTCAGTTCTTTTTCCACTATGATTTGGAGATAATATCTTATCTTGGATCAGTAAGCTGTTTGACATTTACTTGTCCTCCTTTAACTGTTCAAGCATTTCTCTAAGTTTTTCTGGAACAGGTAGACCTATTGCCATTGTATTTTCTAGTATAGATAAACCTTCGTTAGCTATATAAAAAAAGATGATGGCTGTTCTTATCATAGTACCATCACCTTTAATTAAATTTACATCGCATAAGTTTGCTATACCAACAACAATAAATATAACAATCTTCTTTGCTATTCCTTTAAATCCTACGCTTGATGAAAGCTTTCGTTCTACTCCCGCTCTTAAAACACCTGTAATATAATCTGCTATTATAAATGCAAGTAAGGTGTAGATAAACGCATCAATGCTTCCTAAGTAAAAGCCTACATAGCCACCTATGACTATAAAGACGTATTTGAGACTTTCTAAAATTTTATTCATTTCCTTCCTCCTCTGTTAATGTATAAGTAATTTTCATAGTTTTATCTGCTGTTTTTAATATTGGTGTAGATAAATTGTTGATAGTTCCTAGATATTTAATATTTATAAACAAAACTTTGGATAAATACCTGCCACTATCGTAGTAAGATCCATATCCTAATAATAATGAACCAAATTTAATAAATGGGGTATTTACCAAGTAAAGTGTCCTATTTTGTTTAACTCTAACTACGTCATCTCTATCCACACTAAATCTGTTACCAATAATAAAATCGTTTAATTTATATAGTCTATAATTTCCTCTATAATTGTATTCTTCCTTAAAACCCAAATCTATTAATTTTACATCTACTGGGTTATTTAAATTGAATTTAACTAATTTATCACCGCTTTTACAAATTGTATATACATAGCCATCCCTATAGACCATATTGTCATTACGCTTTGGCATATTACTATCAAAGGACGGATAATCTCCACATGCCTTAATTTGTATGTTTTCTAAGACAAAAGTATTAACAGTGAATGTATAGTCTTTTTTGCTAATTTTTATCTTATTTATTTTACTACTCTTATCATAATCACCAGATGCATTTACAAGTCCATAATAGAATCCATCTTCTCCATCAAAAAAACAGGACTCGTTCCAACTATTAGCATTTTTGTAAAAATCCTTCATGTCTAAAACCGTTTTTTCTATTTTTTGATTTGTAAAGCTCTTAATTGTATCATTCAGTCCAAGACTCGTGAAAGATTCTTTAAATTTGATAATCTCTAATGTTTTGTTTTGAGCAGGCCATATAGAAATAAAATAGTTTTCTTTAGGAAAGGCTTCGACCATACCTAGGTATATTCTCATAAAATTATCATCCATAATAATCCCAGTTTCATTAAGAGCTATGACATCTCTATAATTTCCATACATATGTCCATAGTAAGCATAACCTGAACTTTCATGGCTTAATGATAGTGCCGATATTTTCCCATTTGCTTGTGACGTAGCAAAGTCCCATACAAATTTATAACCATTATCTAACTGTTTTGTTTCTTGCAAGTTAATAGAGCCTCTCAATGGATTCTCAGTATCATTTACACTTTGAGACGCATATCCTATCACTTTGTTATTAGATGGAGCATAGTAGTTATCTACGTCTTCTTTTAATGAATCTTCAAAAAGCAATAATCCACCATAGCATCTAGTTGATACAGGAAACATCTCTTTATAAAAATTAGAGTCTGAAGAATATTGAACGGGATACATTAAACAGCTCGGATTATATTTGAATATATCAGGAACTGCATTTGTTACCATATTCTCACTTTCATATACTTCTTTTTTATTAGTTTTTACATCTGTTAGTTCTATTGTTGTTCTGCCTTTAAGCAATGTATCTACCTCCCTATATTTTAATTGCTTAGCTTTATGCCTAGATACTGAAATCTATTAATCTTTTCATTAACAGAAAACTTCTCTGGTGCTTGTGTTGTAAGATTATATTTTTCCTTAATACGTTTTAGCACAGTCATATCTCCAATTGTAATTCTATTCCAAGTTTCATCAACTTTAATCTTTCCATCCCACTCCTCATTAGAGCCTAGTGATTGACCTGATATTGCTGCTATAGCATTATCCTTGCTTATCATAGCCTTGCCAGATTCTAGCCTAATAAGTACCGAGAAATTGTTCATTGTTTTCTCTTTAATCTTAGTCAGAGGATAAAAAAGGTTTAATATATGCTCACCACTCATGTAAGTTTCCTTTGGTATGTGGTGCTCAATTTTTGCATCATTGAAAACATAAGTGACAATTAAACGAGTAGGAACTTCAACTGTTTCTATAAGTTCAACATCTTCAATGACTTCTTTGTCTTCAAACTTTGGTGGGTTGAATGATTTTTTCTCGTCATTAAGGACCTCAACTTTTTTAGTTTCTTTTCTTTTTACCTTCCTATGTTTTTCTTCTGTGTCACAAATAACATTTAATAAAATTGCTGCATTAAATAATGCTTCAGTTTCTTTATCTGAAGCAAACTCAATCCTAATAATTGGTGTATCTGTTGTAGATAGGTTGATGGCTGAATAGTTAGAATAAGAATGCACCACCAATTTCTCGGATTCAATCTGATTTATTAGACCAGTGATGTTTTTATCATTTTTGCTTTTAGCTCTTGAAAGATATGGATTTTTTCCTACGCCAATAATTCTGTGCTTACCATTTATCTTATATTCAATATCTGTAATTAAACCCTCTATAGTTTCATTGGAATATACGATTTCAATCCTATCTCCAACATCAAGAGAAGGATCACCTATTGTTTCCATATCAAAAGGTGTGTGCTGTATTTTACATACTTCATTTAATAAAGCCTCACACATTCTTTGTCTTTTCTCTTCAAGTCCAAGTTGCATAAGTGGGTTTATCCCTAGATTCATTGTTAAGCCATTGTCTTCATCCAAAGAATAGTATTCTGCAATTTTAGTCTTTGCATTCGTTGAGTTAATTGCTGTATATCGTGTTTTAAAGTCAGATATCGAAGATGAGAACCTCTCCTTAGCATTAATGCTTGTTGAAACTTTTTCTGAATATTTCATAAGAACCAGCTCGCCTGTTCTATTAATTTGAGCAAATACTCCAAGTGTTGATGCAATATAGTGAATAAAGTCTCTGTAAGTTTCTATATCATTTTCTTTATAAATAGCTAAGGCCTCCTGCCCATTAGCAAAGGCTTTTATCTCGTCCTCGCTCATTCCTAGCTTAACTTTACATTTTTCACATGAAAGACTTAAAAGGTCGTACGCAGATCCAAATGTATCTGTAATAGGAAAGTTCTTATCAAAGCGTAGCATATAGTCATATCCTTTAAGTTCTAGTATTTTCTTAGACCTATTTGCTTCTGTTACATCAAATATCCCCATAGGTATCGTTTCAACTTTTCCATCAGATAATACTTGATGATAAAAAAGCTCAAGCTTAGAATCCTCAAGGCTGTATCTATCGATATTTGAAAATAAACTGATGCCAAACTCTGCAGCATAAACTGTTCCTATCTCAAGCTCTGATGATCCAGAACACGATCTATGAATATATCCAGATCCTTTTAATATGTCATTATTTGTAAAAGGGATTACTTTCTTATCTTTTAAAATAATATTGCCAGTCCAATAAAAGCTACGAGAATTTTTCTTTATTTCTGTTTTAAAATCTGCACTTGTAGAATACATTAATATTCCTCCAAAGAAAACGATACATTCCAAAGCCCTTTATATGAAGTATCTTTCACTAGCTTTGTTTTAAAACCATCAATGTACATCTCTGCTTCTTTTAATGATAAATCTTCTGTGTCTAAGTATTTAACTTTTAACTTAGATTTCTTAGTAAATTTACTTAGTACTTTTACAAGCTTGGGACTACATGAGAAGTCAACAGATATGCTAGCTACTTTACTTCTGATAATATCTCTTTGAATAGTACCTGCCTCTGTCTCTCCTCCTGTATCTGCCTCTATATCTCTAAAATCAATAGAATAAGAATTTGGTAGAAGCAGGTCTACTCCTTCAATTATTAAATACGATTGATGCTTCATTTACCTACCTCCACTTCTTAAATTTCTTCTTTGAGATGCACTTACTATAACCTCATCTAGCAATGTTCCTCCTAAATAAACAGGTATAACTATGTCGCCAGATTGTTCAGCTTTTAAATCAATATTTGATAGTGCAGCTTTGATTTGTCCTCCTATATCAACCGAGCTAGCTTGAGTGACGCTTGCTCCAACCGTTGCTAAACTTGGACTTAAAACCATATCGCTTGCCACATTCTTCATTGATGATTGGACTAAATTTCTACTCTTCTCTATTCCTTTTGCTAAACCTTTCATAAAGTCTGGCATCCATGTTTCATAATCTGTTAATGGACCTACATCTGGTACTGAGAAGTGCAGGAAGGATTTTATTGTAGATGCTACATTAGAAACAGCAGATGCGATTCCACCTATAGCACTTTTTATACCATTAATAATTCCGTTAATTAAATCTGCTCCCCAGTTATATGCACTAGATATAAGGTTTTGAATAAATGATACTGCGTTATTAAAGCCAGTTTTTATTGTATTAACAATATTTGACATTGTATTTGAAATAGTTGAAAACATCGCATTGAATACATTAGATACAGTTGATTTTATTCCATTTATAACTGAAGTAACGCTATTCTTTATATTATTCCAAGTATTAATAACAAATGTTTTAATTGCATTAATAACTGTTGATATAGTGTTCTTTATCGCATTCCATATAGATTCAATTGTTGTTTTCAATGCATTTACAGTATTAACAACTGCTGTTTTTATGTTGTTCCATGTTGTACTTATAAAGGTTGATATTGTTGTAAGTATCGTAGTGAAAAATGTGCTAATTGCATTCCATACTGTTTCTATACTTGTTTTAATGTTTTCAATACTTGTTACTACAAAGTTCTTAATATTTTCCCATGCTGTTTTGAAAAATTCACTAATGCTATTAAAAACAGTAGTCGTTGTATTCTTTATTGCATCCCACGTATCAGTAAATATTGTAGATATTGAATTCCAAAGTTCAGTAAAGAAGTCTTTTATTGCATTCCATACTGTTATTGTCGCTTCTTTTATTGCTTCCCAAACTGCAATAACTCCATTTCTAAACCATTCACATTTATTCCACAAAAGAACTAAAACAGCAATTACAGCACCTATTACAATAGGTACTATACCTATAGCTGATACGACAGCTGTTATTGCAGGGATGATAGTTCCAGTTACAAAGCCAGCTACTTTTGCAAAGGCTCCAACTACTAGTGGACCTTGTGTCATAATCGTACCAATCGACCATACAAGTTTACCTACTATAACCAGAATAGGACCAATAGCAGCAATTAAAACTCCTATCGTTGCAATAATACCTTTAACAGGCTCTGGTAGTGCATTTATTCCATTTACAAGCTTAGTCAAGAAATCTACTAAGCCTCTAACTGCTGGCATCAACAGTTCTCCAAAAGATATAGCTAATTCCTCTAAAGCTGATTTTAATATCTTAAGCTGTCCGCCTAAGTTATCCTGCATAGTGTTTGCCATCTTCTCAGCTGATCCATCAGCGTTATATATGGCATCACTTAAATTATTGTAATCTTGCTCGCTAGCGTTAATTATTGCAAGCATACCAGACATAGCATTTTTGCCAAATATCAATGAGGCAGCCTGTGCTTGCTGAGTTCCATCTAGGCTAGCAAAAGCATTTCTAAATGTCATTAATGTTTCGTCAAGTGATAGTCCTTGAATATCTTCTACTGTTAAACCAAGCATCTCCATGCCATTTGAAACTTCTTTAGTTGGTGATGCTAGTCTTGTCAATGCAGATCTTAGAGCAGTACCTGCCTGCGAGCCTTTAACACCAGAGTTTGCCATCAAACCTATAGCTACAGCCATGTCTTCTACAGAGTATCCTAAAGCTCCAGCGATTGGTGCAGCGTACTTAAATGTTTCACCCATCATAGAAACATTTGTATTTGCATTAGAAGATGCAGCTGCAAGGACGTCAGCAAAATGAGATGAATCTTCTGCTTTTAATCCAAAAGCAGTAAGAGCATCGGTGACTATATCTGAGGTAGTAGCTAGATCCTCGCCACTGGCTGCAGCAAGGTTCATAACACCATCAATACCATCTATCATTTGTTTAGTTTTCCAACCAGCCATTGCCATATAGTTCATAGCATCTGCAGCTTCGCTGGCTGAAAACATTGTCTTCGCACCCATTTCTCTTGCTTTTTTGCAAAGAGCATCAAAATCCGAGCCAGTAGCTCCAGACACTGCCTTAACCTTTGACATGCCAGAATCAAAGTCTGCTGCTGTTTTTACAGCTACTGCACCAAGTCCAGCTACAGCGAGAGATACTGGCATAATCTTTTTGCCGACATTTTCTATGTTCTGTCCAGTGTTTTGCCATTTTTCTCCTGCAATAGCTACATTTTGTAATGTTTGATTAGTTGTTGCACCTTGCTTTTCAAGAGATTTAAGTGCTTGTTCTGTTTCTATTATCTCTCTTTTTAAGGCATCATATTGCTCTTGTGAGATTTTGCCTTCAGCTAGAGCCTGTTCTGCTTGTTTCTGTGCCTCTTTCAGTGAATTAAGCTTATTTTTTGTTTCTTCTAATGTTTGTCCTAGAAGTTTATGCTTTTGTGAGATAAGCTCAGTATTACCAGGATCCAATTTTAAAAGCTTATTAACATCACGAAGTTCTGATTGAGTATGTTTTATCTCAGTGTTTACTGCCTTTAGTGCCTCTTGAAGCTTGGTGGTATCCCCTCCAATTTCAACAGTAATCCCTTTTACTCTGTTTGCCAATATCTCACCTCCTTAAAATTAAATAAAAAAGCATCTATTGCTTAACAATGCTTAAGTGGCATATTTTTTAAAATTTATCAAAATCGTCTTGTGTTGCTACATCTTTGTACTTGTAATCGTCATTGCTTTTTTCTATAAACATATCGTTTACAAGTCCAATAGTTAATAAATCTAAGTCAGAAACAGAAAGACCAAGTTCCACTGTCCTTAGTAAAAATAAGGGTGTAGTCATTGGTCTTTCTGTCGGTCTTACTTTTTTTTAGATTTTTCCTCCATCTTTATATTAAGTCCCCATAGCTCTATTAGCTGAGGCAGTATTTGATATATAGAAAATGTTGAAAAATTATCTAACCATTCTTCTGTACTGTCTGGAACAGATTTATCTCCATGCTTAGCCATTACATATGCTATATTTTCAAACAATTCTAATGAACCTATATCAAGATTAGATTCATTTTTATCATTCTTTTTTATTGACCTCTCTAGTTCTATTAGGTCTTTAAAAATATCTCTACCAAATTTTATTCTATATATTCTAGGGATTGCTGCTGATGCACGAAAGACAACATCCTTGCCGTCAATCTCTATTGTTTTTGTCAATGCCATTGTTATTTTCCTCCTACACTTGCTTTTGTAGGAGTTACTGCAGTTTCTGTAGGCATGTAAACTGACTTATACCATCCTTCGTAAGTCTCCTTAGTTGTTGAATCTCCTGTTCTAGCTTTTACATTTCCATTTGGAAGAGGTCTTGCTTGAATTGATAAAGTTTCTGGTTGCACTTCCCTTGACTCCTCATTTGTCTCTCCTTCAAGTTTTGGTCTTGCAGCAGAGCAGTTATACATGATGTGACGGATTTTCTTTTGATCTCCATCAAACTCAAAAAGAAGAGCAAAGTTCGCTGTCTCTGAATTAGATGATTCAATAAGAACTTTATTTGTATCTACTTTTTCCATTAAAACATCTGTTCTAAACGACTCTGGGATAAGTGCTATTTCTAGGTCGCCATCATAACCCATGTTATTAGAAATTGTGTAATATTCTATCCCGTCAGCATAAAAGCTTTCTGGCTCTCCATTAGGCTCTAATGAAATAGAGACAGCACCAGGCATTGGCACTGGTTCTTTGTATTTAATCGTACCATCTTCTGTTTTATCGAAAAGAGCATAGTGAACATTACATATGTTAAATTTAACTTTATTAGCCATTATATTCCTCCTTATAATTTATCTTTAAAGTAAACTCGTAGAGAACTTCATACAGCCTTTCAGATTCAATCCATACTTCTGATTTTTCATAGTATATCTTTTCTCTATCAAGTATTTCTTCTATTTTTTCTTCTAATTGTAAATCTTTTTTATCTGTGTAGACCTCAAGATTCACTTCTGTATTCTTATAATAAACAAGTCCATCTGCTCCAAAGTGTTTATTTTTTGGAAATAGATATACCATAAAAGGTGGGTCTGGACTCTCTCCTTCAGCAAAATGCGAATAAGCAAAAGGAAGTCCTATCTCTTCTAAAATTTTTATTAGTCTATCCATTCTTTAACTTCCTTATAATGTTTTCTTCCAATTCTCTGACTCCTTTTTCTTCTGCTGGTGCTATATGAGGCTTTGCCTTTACTCTACCACCCTGTCTAAGCACATGACCTTTTTCAAGTAAGTGTGCAAGCTGATATCTATCTCTTGAGTGAACTATAAGCTCGATCGAATTAGAAGTCTCTCTATTATTTTTTACAGTCCATGACTTTGCATATCTGCCAGTCCTTCCAACTGGAGCTGTATCCTTTATATCTTGCTTGATATTTTTAGCTGCTTTCTTAACCAAACTCTTCAGTTCATCGCTAGCCATCTTAGAATAATCTTCTAAGCCTTTCATTATTTCACTAGCTAAGTTATCTATCTTCACATTCATCTTGACACCTTCTTGCATCTTAGTTTAATCAGCTTATTTTTATAATTCATAAAATCAACTGATAGTATATTGTATATATTTTCATCAAAGCTAATTCTATATTCACTAGAGTTTATTGATTTTAATTTTTGCTGATATCTAATTGTAAAAGATATATCAGAGCTGTCCTGCTCCATACCTAAAAATACTGCCTCGCCTTTTCCTTGAAAGGATATATATGCGTTAGTTGTAATATAGTCACTCCAAATAGATTTATGGTTTCCAATCTTGTCTATTTCAAGCTTCTTATTTTGTATCTTTATTTTTTTATTAAGGTCAACTATCTTCATTAAAACTCAGCCTTTCTTATACCAAATAATAGAGCTCTAAGTGTTAAATTAAGCTCTGCGTGGTCAGCCTCTTCTCTGTGTTCATAAAGATATGCAATCATATATAGTACAGCAATTTTAGCATTTTTATGGGTAGCAAGCTGTTCATCGCTATCGACTCTTGCAATTTCTTTGCAGTGATCTATTGATGAAAGGATGAGCGTCTTTATATACTCATCCTCATCATCAAAATCAACTCTTAAATACGTCTTAGCCTCATCAAGAGTTATCATGCTCATTTTCCTATGCTGTAGTTCCTATTTTTAATAGCTTAACAGCCTCTCTTAGTACTAGCACTCCGTCAACTCTTTCTTTGCCTAAGAAGCCTACCATGCCATTACCAGCGAATAATTCTTTTAAGTCTTGGAAGGATCTGTATCCTCTGTCTCCAATCTTGTAATAAGAAATATCGCCAAAAGCTATAGCAAATTTTCCTTTTTCTGCCTTTGGTGCATATGCAGATGTATATGCTGGATATCCTAATAGTCTATCTGGTTCTCCATCTTTTAGTGAAGGTTGCCAAATATATGCACCATTAACATCTTTTAGCTTTCTTATTTGAGCTACTGTGGCATCGTTTAGAATAAATACAGCTTTTTTTCTGTATGGTCTATCTAATGAATAAACAAGGTCTACTAATTCATCTGATGTTATTGTTGCAGCTTTAGATGTTACTCCAAGTTCCCCACCTTTTTTAGCATCAAAAATTCCTGTAGGCTTATTTACACCATCTCCATTTAAGAAGGCATCTTCTTCAGCATTAGCTAATGCTTTTGTGAATTCTTCTGTGATATAGCTTTCCAAATCAAAAGCTGAATCATATAAAAGCTCTTCTGTTACTTTAACTCCAACATGAAGCTTGTGAGCATCAAGTGAAACTTGGTCGAACTTGCCGTCACCAAATGTAAGTTGTCCACCTTCTTCAACCCATAAAGCTGCTGGTTTTGTAGCAGCAATATTTATTTTGTGAAGTCCTGAAGTTTTAACTTTTGAAGCTAGCTTTCTGATAATGTTTTCATCTTCAAGTCCACTTACTATTTCTTTCTCAAGTTCATCTGGAACTAAATATCCACCACTCTCGTCTGCTCCAACTTTTAGTTCGTTTGAAATATCTCTAAAGTTTGATCTTAGAGCGTTCATCATTGATTTTTTATAAACGTTTCTAGATCTCATTGGTATTTCTTCATCATTACCTACTGTAGGCTCGTTTGTTAAAGCTTGAGTGGTAGGTTTTGCTAGGTCTTTGTCCATTTCTTCCTCCCTCTTTTTTCTGTTAATTTCACGAGTATAGTTCTCGATTGTCCTCTCCATTTCTTCGTAAGTCTTAAAGTCCTCGTCAGACATTAAGCCATTCTCATCTTTTTTGGAATCAGCAAAATTCTTTGCATTGTTCCATGCCTCTGTTCTTTTTTCAATTAATTCATTTAAAGTCATATAACTACCTCCATTTATTTTTTATTTGACTTAGTCTTTCTTCCACTTCGTTTATTGAGTGGTGCTTTACTTCTTTCTTTATTTTTGTCATGAGTGAATTACTTACTGCTCTTCTAGAAAAGACCATATTTGTTACTTTTTCATCTTTTCTCTTATCGCTTAGAGTGCCGTCACAAAATCCCATCTCTATGGCTTTATTTTTGTCAAACCAAGTCTCTCCATCCATAAGATTAGAAATCTCCTCTCTAGAAAGTCCCGTCTTGATTTCATAAGCATTTATAATTGATTCTTTGACTTCGTTAAGCATCTCTATAGCTTTCTGCATTTCTTTCGAATCGCCAATGGCTACAGTCAACGGGTTATGGATCATCATTAAAGATGTAGGGCTCATTAAAACTTCAGTTCCTGCCATAGCGATAACTGATGCGGCTGATGCTGCAAGTCCATCAATCTTTACAGTTACATTACCTTTGTGTTCTAAAAGCATTGTGTAAATTCTTGATGCAGCTATACAGTCTCCACCAGGTGAGTTGATCCAAACCGTTATGTCTCCTTTTTTATTTTTTAATTCTTCAAAAAAGAGCCTTGGTGTGATTTCATCATCAAACCAAGACTCTTCTGCTATAACCCCATCTATATAGAGTTCATTTTCATTCTCTTTCCAGTTCCAAAATATTTTATTTTTCATCCTCTAAATCATTACCTCCATTCTTTTCATAAAAAACTCCCGCCTTATTAAGTGGTAGCATGTTTCCATTAACAAGATATAGGTCTCCACCTTCTTCAGCTGAAATCCTATCTAGATTTTCTAGCTCTCGTATATCGTTTGCACTCATCCAACCATTTTGTCTTCCAACAGCATAACCATTCATTCTTGATTCGTAGTCTCCTCTTAAAAGTCCATCAAGATTAAATTTAATGAAATAGTTTTCTTTTTCTTTTTTTGTTAACAATGATCTCTCTAGAGATTGCTCCCATCTAATTATCCAAGGATCAAGAGTATATTTAACAAACTCAAGTGACTGCTGTTCAATATTTGAAAAAGACGACCTTTCTAAGTCTCCTATCATATGAGGTGGAACTCTGAAAATTCTTGCTATTTCATTTAACTGAAACTTTCTAGTTTCTAAAAATTGAGCCTCACTTGGAGCAATAGCTATTGGTTGATACTTCATTCCTTCTTCGAGTACAGCTACTTTGTTTGCATTCTTTGGTCCTTGAAATGCAGCATTCCAAGATTCCCTTACTCTTTCAGGATCCTTAATAATACCAGGATGCTCTAAAACGCCACCTGGTTGGGCCCCATTTTGAAAGAAAGAGGCACCATATTCTTCACAAGCCATAGCCATGCCTATAGCATTTTTTGCCATTGTAATTGGCGAATATCCAATAAGTCCGTCAAATCCAAGTCCTGGTATATGAAGGACGTCTTCTTTTAATAGGTAAACATCTTCATACTTATACTTGTATTTATAGAAGATTTCTCCATCTTCACTTCTCATAACAGTCATCTTGTTTGGCATCAAAGGATAAAGACCGACAATTTCGTTTTTTCCATTTCTTATTATTTGAGCATAAGCATTACCCCATAGCAAAAGATGTGTCATTAGTGTTTCTCTAAATACAAATGAAGTCATTTCACTATTTGGTTCATCATGTAATAAGAAATATAAAGCGTGTTGTTTTGCTTTCTCCTTAGAACTAGAATTCTCTTTTTTGTAAAGATGTAAAGGTAGTCCAGCTAAAGTTTCTGCAAGAACTCTAACACACGAATAAACAGCCGTCATCTGCATAGCTGTAAATTCATTAACTTCCTTATTTACAATTGTTCTTCCAAACAAAAAAGACGATGAAGATATTCTCTCCCCGTCTTTTGGTTTGTCCCTCGACTTAAATATTAAATTTAAAATTCCTATATTAGCACCCCCCTTAAATTTGGCATAAGAAAAGCACTTCTGCTAATGAATTTATTTATCTTTTATTCTTAGCAGTGTTGCAATTGCTTGCTCTTTTGTGTAATGGCTTTTTGGTGAAAATCTTTTCTCGCTTACTCCTTGCATAATTCCTGCTGCATAAACTTTTTTGACGTCGTCTATTGACCAAGCGGATATGCTTTGGCTATCTGTAAAGCTAATATCGCCTGAAGCTAAATTCATCTCAAGCTTTTCGCTTAGCTTTGATAGGATTACTGCGGCCTCTTCTCTTTTTATTTTGCCGTCTGGATTGAATTTATTATTGCCAAGGCCATGGACTATGCCCTCGTAGGCTAATTTTTCGACTGAGAGCAAAACATTGTCGTCAAATTTAACTCTTCCTGAAATTTCCTTCTTCGTCATGCTCTCGTAAAGGTTTACGGCGATGCTGCAAAACTCACCCCTTGTTATATCGTCCCTATAATTATTTTGAAGTATTGGAGGAACTAGTCCTTCTTCTATGGCTCTCGTAATCTCTTTTTCTGCCCAAGCTGATGGCTTTTGCCAATCTCTTTGCTCTTTGATATTGTTCAAATCAATGCTATATTTTTTATTATTTTTATACGCTTCGAATTTGCCTTTGCCAAGATATTCTATCCTGTCATATGCAAATGGTAAAATCACTCTTCCGCTTCTATCAATCACGCCGCTTTTTGCATTGTTTGTAGTTGACTGAGAGCCAGCGTACCATTCACTGGCCTTGCTTTTAACAATGGCACAATCGTCTTCAAAAACTATGCCTGCTGGCCAAACTTCATCTATAATAAAATCTAGAACCATATTTTGCTTGTCATCAAGTAAGGCTAGTTTAGGAACAAGTGTTTCTTTAAGCGCCTCGCTTTTATCGTTTAATACGTTTTGCTCGTTTTTTGCATTTACTTTTAAATATCTAAAAAGTGTAATGTATCCTTTGTCATCTACTCCGCTTACCATGCCATCAAAATGCGCAGGCGTTAAAGTGCCTTTCATATCTGAGATAAAATACTTATGATCTGTATCGTTTTTATCTTTTTCTGCCAAAAGAAGTTTATTATCAGGTAAAAAGTATATGTCTTTATACTTAAATGGTATAGTGACGCTTCTTTCTTCTGTGTCTATCGCACCGACAAAGCCACTCGCACCATCATTTGAAATGTAAACGATGGCGCAGTGATCTTTTGTTTTATCAAAGGATATATTGTATGATGCATATTCAAATTGATGCCCTAAAACAGGTTTAGGCACTTTTTCAAGCTCTGATACAATAGCATCTATTTCCTTCTGTTCTAAAGCTATGCCACTTGTAGCATACAATTTTTTACTAATAAATAATGTCATCACAAATACTATGACAATTTTAAATAAAACCTTTTTAATATGCATCATAATCTCCTCCTAATACCAATCGTTTATTTTATCGAAAGTTTTTTTATCTCCATATCCAGCCCAATAGAAAGCTTGTGGATGTGATTTATAGTTTGAGAAAGCATAAACATATTGACTGTATAAACTCTCGCTATTGCTTTTATTTACATCATATTCCATTTCATATCCTATTAGAGTGTTACTTTTCTTTTTTGAAATTACAGCAACTCCATCTCTATAACAAACTTTTCCCAAATCCATGCTCTTTGCAATTCCATTAAAGTTTCCATTTGTAGTATTTTGGTCAAAAAATACATGGGCTTGTAGAATTACCTTGTCAAAAATTTGTATACTATCAGTTATATACCCAATATTCTTAATTATTAACGCAGCATTTGAACCGTATCCATAATATGGTATCCAAATAAAGTCTCTTCCTCCAACATTTCCCGACTTGACCCATTTCTTTAAATCAAACATTCTCTTTATTTGAACATTGCCTAACGAAGTGCCACCAATTAAATTATTATAATTAACAGCACCATATATTGCCTCTTGATTCATATATACACCCTTTATTTTGCCCCTATATAAACTTGAGCTAATGTTGCTGTTGTTATAAACACTTTTAAGAAAAGAAGTCAAGTGATTAAGAGTAATGCCAGATGAATAATTAGCACTTGATATGCCTGGAGTTCCAATATAAATGTTGGTAGTTCTGCTTCCTCTACCATCAATTAGCCTTTTTATTTCAATAGCCATTTTCTCAGCATCTCCGCTTGAAACTGGATACGACGGTGGAATAAAAATAAAATCACTTGCTCTGCAAGTGATAAGATAGTTGCGATTAAATCTGTTAGACTCATATTGATTATGAGTTATTGTTATTGATTTCATAATTCTCTCCTTTTAATAATATTTTTGATATTTTGTCTTTTTTTCATCCAATATACTATATAGAATATTAATATCAAAGTAAACATTCTATACTTTGGTATGTTTTTCACATATACACCACCTCCTTATAATAAGTCATTAAAACACTAATAGACCTCTATCATCATAAACGGATTCACTTGTATCGTTGCCACATCTTATAGCCCTATCAAGAGCCATGATTGTAGCAATAACTCCGTCTATCTTTTCTGTAGATTTTTCTTTATCTGCCTTGATATTTCCTGCTGGATCCGTTCGTATAAATATGTTGTCCATCATCCACCTCAAAACTGGGTGTCCTGCATGAGCTATTTTCCTTTCGAGTGTTAACTTCATCAATTCTTTTGTTGGTGGAGACATATCTTTGAAACCCTGTCCAAACGGCACTACTGTAAAACCCATATTTTCAAGATTCTGAACCATCTGAACCGCTCCCCATCTATCGAACGCTATTTCTCTTATATTATACTTTTCTCCCAAATTTTCAATAAATTTTTCTATAAATCCGTAGTGAACTACGTTACCTTCTGTTGTTTGTATAAAACCTTGTCTTTTCCACAAGTCATAGTTTACGTGGTCTCTTTTTACTCTTAGGTCGAGATTATCTTCTGGTAACCAAAAGTAAGGAAGTATCTGAAATTTATCATCTTCATCTAGTGGTGGAAACACTAAAACAAAAGCTGTTATATCTGTTGTAGATGAAAGGTCTAGACCTCCATAGCATACTCTACCTTTTAATTCATCTTCATTTACAGCAAAGTTGCATAAATCCCATTTATCCATTGGCATCCATCTTATAGCTTGTTTTACCCATTGGTTAAGTCTTAGTTGTCTAAATGAGTTCTCTTCTGATGGGTTCTGCTTAGCAGAGTTGAATGCTTGTCTTACTTTTTCTATTGGAACGGTTATGCCAAGAGACGGATTAGCTTTATACCAAATTTTCTCATCGGTCCAGTCATCATCTCTATGAGTTCCATAAATAACTGGGTAGAATGTAGGATCAGTCTTTCTGCCCTCAAGAATATCTACTGCCTTTTGATGTGTTTCATAGCAGATTGATTTTGTATCTGTTCCTGCAGTTGTTATTAAAAAATATAAGGGCTGTGTTCTTGCATCTCCAGATCCCTTTGTCATTACATCAAATAATTTTCTGTTAGGCTGAGTATGTAATTCATCAAAAACAACTCCGTGAATATTAAATCCATGTTTTGAATATGCCTCTGCTGACAATACTTGATAGAAAGAATTTGTAGGTTTATATATCATTCTTTTTTGTGATGCTAGTATTTTTACTCTCTTAGAAAGAGCGGGCGACATTCTTACCATATCTGCTGCGACATCAAAAACTATAGTTGCTTGTTGTCTATCTGCAGCACATCCATATACTTCTGCTCTTTCTTCTCCATCGCCGCATGTAAGAAGTAAAGCTACAGCCGCTGCAAGTTCTGACTTTCCCATCTTCTTTGGAATTTCAATATATGCTGTATTGAATTGTCTGTATCCTGTTTCTTTTACAATACCAAATAAATCTCTAATAATTTCTTCTTGCCAATCTATGAGCTTAAAATCTTTACCTGCCCATCTACCTTTTGTGTGCTTAAGACACTCTATAAAGGTAACAGCATAGTCAGCCTTCTTTTTATCATATCTTGAGTTGGCTAACATAAATTTACTTGGTGTGTATTTCTTTTTCATTGGTCCTCCTTTCTGAAAATAGGCATAAAAAATACTAGCCTTTAGCTAGTTCACTACGACAAATAGAGCCTAAGTCCATTTTGTTTTTTATTTTAAAATAAATTGTCTATTTTATTGTATTCATCTCTTAGTTGAGTTAACTCTTGATATATGCATTGAGCTCTAAAATTGTTTCTTGTTTCTCTTAGCTTCTTTTCTAAATCGTATATTTCTTTCTTTCTTCTTGTTAATACCTCAATTTCGTCTCCTTCTAATGCTGCCTTATAATCTTTTTCAAAACTTGTCATTTTGTTTTCCACCTCTTCCTTTTTTCTTGTGTACATATTAGCGTACATCTAAGAATAAGTCAAGTATAATTTTTAATATAAATGGCTATTTTTCAATCTTTTTATTTGCTTCGCTTGCCTAGTTCGTAAGCTTCTCTAAGCATTTCTTTTAAAGACCATACTGAAATGTCTAAGAAGTCTTCTGAATCATTATTTCTTTTTTCTAAGTCTCCTCTGTTTTCTACTGCGTATGAATTTTTCTTAGCGATTTCTAGAAGTTGTAAATTTTCCTTTTTTAATTCTTTATTAGCCATTTTGTTCTCTCCTTTTCCTTTTTTTGTTGTGTACATATTACCGTACTAATCGCTATAAGTCAAGCTATATTTTCAATATAAATGGCTATTTTTCAATCTTTCTTAAAACTAAAGCAGGTTTTATTTCTTTTTCATCTTCTTGTGTTTCAAAATTCCAGTCTATTCTTCCTGTTTCTTGTTCGATTAGGTCAACTATGGAATAACCCTTATTTTTGAAGGCTTGCAATTCATTCATAAGTGCTGTAGATTGGTCTGAAATTGTAAATTCTTTAATTTCAAATCTCTCAAGGTTTTCTATAATTTCTTTGTAGTCTTTTTCAAATCCCAATTCTTCAAAGTCTAGTCTTTCAAGTCCTACTCTTTTAGCTTTTTCGTAGGCCCAATAAAATCTGTGGTTGATTTTGTTTTCTTTGAAGTCTTCGTTTGTTTCAAGGTTTTCTAAAATGTCAATTTTTTTCATTTTCTTTATCTCCTTTTCCTTTTTTTGTTGTGTACATATTACCGTACTGATCGCTATAAGTCAAGCATTATTTTCAATATAAATGGCTATTTTTCAATCTTTTTTAAAGATTGTCGATGAAATCGTCGAACCACTTTGCTCCAATTTCTATTCTTATCATTGGAAGCCTTCCTAGCGTTTTATATTTTAAACTTACTATTCTTAAATCACTAGGTAAGTCGCTTCCGTATAGTTCGTTTATTGTTCCTCCCATTGTAATGTAAATATTGTCATCTTCCAAATAGTCTTTTAAGTATTCTTGAAATGCTAAATCTCCATTTTTGCCTTCACAAAGTCCAACCATTGTTATTGCTGATGAATCAATCAAATCTTGAATGCCTTTTTTAGTTTCTACGTTTTTATATGCCATTTTTTTCTCTCCTTTTCCTTTTTTGTTGTGTACATATTACCGTACTAATTACTATAAGTCAAGCTATATTTTTAATATAAATGGCTATTTTTCAATCTTTTTAACCCTATCAACCCTATATAAAACATTAAGTGTTGACCCATTGTCCCACTTAACTAAAATCGATCCAATATCATCAACTCCATATACTGTTCCTAAAGTTCCAGCAGGAGGTGCTTGCTCATCTTCCATGCTTAGTAGTTTTACTCTAGCACCTGCTGGATATGTTTTTCTTAAATCTTTTATAATTTCCTTTGAAATCATCTAATCACCTCACATACATATATTGCTCAAACACTCTATTTAGTCAAGTCTATTTGCTCGTATTTATATTCCTTTCCATCTCTTAAAAGACTAACATCTTCATCACTTCCAACAAGCTCAATGTATCTATTTACAATTACATCAACAAACTTTTCATCAAGTTCTATCATTCGACATGTTCTATCTGTCTGCTCACAAGCTATAAGGGTGCTTCCACTGCCACCAAATGGATCGAGTACTACTGAGTTAACCATTGATGAGTTTTTAATTGGATATGATAAAAGTGGAATCGGCTTCATTGTAGGATGATCGCCATTCTTTCTTGGTTTATCAAATTCCCAAATAGTAGACTCTTTTCTGCCAGTGTACCAGTTATGTTTGCCTTTTTTCTTCCAACCATAAAGTATTGGCTCGTGTTGCCATTGGTATGGACTTCTTCCTAAAACCAGTGACTGTTTCTTCCAAATGCAAGTGCCAGAAAGATAGAAACCAGCATCTTGAAATGCCTTTCTAAAGTTAAGCCCTTCTGTATCTGCATGAAACACATATATAGAGCCATCGTTAGCTAAATATTTCTCCATATTTAAAAAGGAGCTTAGTAAAAATTCATAGAATTTACTTTGCTCCATATTATCATTTTTAATTTTTCCAGCTGACCCTTCGTAATTAACATTATATGGTGGATCTGTAATTATCAGATTAGCTTTTGTATCTTCCATTAATCTTTCATAAGCTTTTTCATCAGTAGCATCACCACATATCAGTTTATGCTTTCCTAAGGTCCATATATCTCCAGATTTTGAAAAGGTAGGTTTTTCTAGCTCTTTATCTACATCAAAGTCATCGTCTTTTGTCTCACTATCTAAGTCAAATATATTAGATAGCTCTTCACTTGAAAAGCCTGTAAGCTCAACATTAAAACCATAGTCTTCTAAAGCCTCAATTTCAACTCTTAAAAGTTCCTCATCCCAACCAGCATCGAGTGCCATTCTATTATCAGCTAGAATGTATGCTTTCTTCTGAGCTTCATTTAAGTGATCTGCAAAGACACAAGGAACTTCTTTTATTCCTTCCTCCTTAGCTGCCATAATTCTTCCATGACCTGCAATAACTCCGTAGTCTTTGTCAATTATAACGGGATTTATAAAACCAAACTCTCGTATAGATGCTCTTAGTTTGCTTATTTGGTCTGGTGAGTGAGTTCTAGCATTGTTTATATATGGTACTAATTTGTCAATATCAACAAGCTTCATCTCTTTTGTCGTTATCATATTAACCCCCACTTAGCAAATTCTTCAAAACCACCAATAGAATCAATATACTCTTTAGCAATTGCTACAATTTCTGAGTACGGCTTTCCATCTATTTCGTCGTCTCCGATAGCACATGATAGCTCAATCTCTCTATTTTCTTTTTGAGCTTTTAGATAGGCATAGATATTAACAGAAACGTCTGCTTTAGATAAATCTTTTCCATGTAATCCTCCACCTGTTACTGCTCTACCCATATCTGAGCCTATTTTTCTATTTGTAGCTCCTGTGTCGACATCTGTTCCACCAGTCCAATCACCTAATGGATTGATTATTGCATTTGGATAAATGTCTTGTAAGATTTTTGCTTCTACATTCGATTGACAAATAATAAGTTTATCTCCATCTAAAATATACTTACCATCGTATGGGTGATTAGAGAAAATCTCTCTAGCTATTTCTGCTAGCTTTCTTTCTTCATTTGATCTTGGCACGCCTTTAAAAATTCCGTTGTCGCCACATCTTATTTTATCCTCTTGGTTTTTAGCAAGCTTTGTATCTTGTTTTACAATCTTTATATCACAATTTACATCTCCTGCTATTCTTTTAATAATTGCTTCTATTTCTTTTATTTCAAACTTGCAATCTGTCTCTATAATGACATAACAATTTCCGTGACCTAATAAAACTTCAACAGCTAATTTTGCTTTGTCTCGTTTTTTATATGCTAGGTCAACAATAGCACCTGCAATGCAATCTGCAATTTTATCAGGATGCTTTGGATTTACTTTTTCAAACATTTTCTACCTCCTTTGTCTTAGTAGTTTTTCCATCATATCTTCTCCGTAATCTTCATATACCTCCGTACAGTTTTCTTTTACAATATCATAAATTTCATACCATAAAAGGTTAGCTGACTTTTGAAACTGCGAAGACATTTGAACGAATGGTGAGGTTATTACTCCACCTGTTGTTGGATGTTTACCTAATAGACCAAACTGACTTATTGCTTCTTCACATTGAATATATCTTGCAAAAGCTTGTGAGTATGATTCTAATAGTCTTGGATTTACTAATTTTTCACAGGACCTATCTTTTAGCCACTGCCATGTCTCTTTATATATTTCATCAGCTCCAAGTGGTATGCCATTCTTTTGCTGTGCTGACAAATAGTCGCTAGGTTTAGGCATATCATAACCTTCCAGCTCAACTCCATCTGGTAGGTCTTCAGCATCAAGTTCGTCTGGACTAAATGTTGGTATATTGTTTAATATAAGCTCTACTTCTTTTCCTTTTTGTATTTTTTCTATAGCAGGCGTTGGTTTTCCACCAGCACGAACTCTTCGTCCACCTCTATATGTTCCATCTTTTGCGATAATATCACCTCCTATAATATATTTTTCTTTAATACCCCCTTTGAACTTGCGTTTTTGTGCGTAAGAGGGCGGCACCGTTGGTGTGGGACTTTGCAGTAGAGAAGTTAACTCCCCCTCCCCCTCAAAGATTTTTTACCTAGCAAACCTATCTCCAAGCTCTGCATGGATCTTTGAGTGACAAGATTTACACAAGCTCATTAGGTTCTCCTCGTCATTTGTTCCACCAAGAGATAAAGGTTTAATGTGATGGACGTGTTCTGCTTTTGTCATTCTATTTTCTTCCAAACACTTCTCACAAAGTGGATGCTCTGAGATATATCTTTTGCGAATGACTCTCCATGCTTTTCCATAACGCTTGTATGTTTCTGTGTTTCTTTTATACTTTTCATAGTTCTTGTTGTATTCCTTTTCATGTTTCTTACAAAATCTTTCCTCAACTAACTTTGGACAGTTTGGATAAGAACATGGTCTTTTAGGTTTTCTTGGCATCTTACTCTCCTCTTTATTACCTATTTTGTGTTATACAAATTTTTTATTTATATGTTATAATATATATGGTGATGTTAGTATGTCAATAAGTGAAAAAATAAAATATGACAACCTTATATTTCATTTGAAAAATTGTGCCATTTTCATTATATTCAATATTTCTATTGCGATGATTCATGAAAAAATATTTAATGATATTATTCAGGATTGTTATAATAGAGGTGTACCTTTCTATATGGACGAATCATATGATATATATTTTGGTATTTCTTTAATTAGAAATTCTGGGTTAATGTTAATTTTATATTTTTCTAACACTATCAAGAGAAATATTGATATGTATTCTTCAATAGCATACTGTGGTTCGATTTACTTCTTTCCGCCTGTCATCCTAGAAGCTGATGTGCAAACATGGTACATGCAACCACTATCAGAAACTTATATTCTTATGCTAGAAATGTTGTTAATTATTTACTACAAAAATTGGCATTATAATAACAATAAATATTTTTAATAGTTTTATTTAATATGTACACATTATTATTTTCATGATAAAACTATTATCACTAAAATATAGTGATAATAGTTTTATTTTTAAATCTTATGACTTTTAAACTTGTTTCTTTATAATCTATTATATGCTAATATTATTATTTGCACATCGTATAAATATAAAGAGCAAGCGAATCGCAAGCACACTCTTTCTCATAGGTTGTCGCATTTCCCTTAAGATGATCAAAAGCATTAAAATCAATGTGGTTATTTGCAACTTTACCAATAAGCATCTCCTTCATAGCTCGTGGTCTATCTATCTCAAAGCCATCATATTTATATTGCTCAAATCTATATCTCATGCTGAGTCCTTTGTAATAATTTTCCATTGAACTACTTAAAGAATATATATAATCTTTATCTCTTCCCACAGAATAAGCTAATGCTATTGAGTCAGCATCATCACATAAATCTACAAAATTACATTGTATTTTATTTTTACCATCATCACCTTTTAAGTATACGCCATTATTTATTAAATATCTAGATCTTTCACCTTGATACGCTCCAATAAGCGAATCAGATAGTGCTTGTAAATCAAGTCCTGGATATTTTTTATTATAGTAATGTAAATCTTCCATACCTGTGGCAAGGTCTCCTCCCCAAGAAGCCCAATAATCTGGTGTTGTACTTCTTATCAGTTTCATAAGGGTTGAAAAAGCTAAGTGTGCTATATCATTTAGTCCACCACAACTATCTTTAACGTCCTCTCTATGTTCTCCTATATAATTTTCTAATCGATAATATAAATTTTTATAATTATCTCTTAAATAATTATTAAAATATTCATCCTTCGCTGTAACAAACACATTTTTTAACAATCTCTTTACATAGCCTCTTTCAAGATATGGCTTTGATAAATATCTTAATACACCAACTGAAATATCGTCAGCAATGTAATACTCTGTATTAAAAATTTCACCATTGTTAACTTTTCTCTTGTAATTACCATATACTCTTTCTAAATCTTTAATTACATCAATGGCATCTTCAATATAGTCTACCCTTATCCTCCTAGTATTTGGTTGGGGTGGCATCTCATACCTCAATCCAGTACTTGATTCACTTCCAACACTTCTTAAAGTGATTGAATTCATTTCTTCTCTTGTCATATTATGACCTCCTTAAAAATTTTACAAATAAAAATGGCTTTGAGACCATTCTCAAAACCATCATTTGCTATTTTAATAATACTACAACATCATACTATTATTCAATCAACTTTACTACATAAATTGCTTTTAAAATTAATTTTAGACAATGCTATTCTGTGAACCTTAAAGCAATATTGAACAGAATAATTCATGTCAATCGCAATCTTCTCCCAAGTTTCAAAACAAAGATATCTTTTTTCTAAAATAACTTGAAGCTCTTTATCCTCAATCTTATTGATCACAGCTACAATTTCACTTTTTAAATCTACTAATTTATCTATATCTTTATTGATCTCTTCTTGCAAGTCAATAATTTTTACTATGGTGTCTTCAAGTCGTGACGTTTCTCCATTTGGATTCTTTGGCATATCAGACAGAGTTGAATTAGCTTTTGTTGCTAAAGCATTCAAGCTCTCTACCTGTTCTAGCTTTGAGTTGATTCGTTTGTCAAGATAAAATGCCTGTTGTAAGTATTCCTTTGTATTCATACATATCACTCCTTATATCAAATTAACTTTAACTGCTTCAATTAGTGCAGCTTGTGTTTTATTCTTATTTTCTAATGCTTTCATCACATCTTCATCAATCGTATTTTTACAAAGTATATGATGAATCACAACTGTTTCTTTTTGTCCCTGTCTGTACAGCCTTGCATTTGTTTGCTCGTATAACTCTAAGGACCAAGTTAATGAAAACCAAATAAGTGTTGATCCTCCTGCTTGAAGGTTTAATCCGTGTCCAGCAGATGCTGGATGTATAATTGCAATTGGTATTTTTCCTTGATTCCACTCCTTAAAATCAGCACTTGTTTTTAACTCTCTCACATCAAATCTATCTTTAATTCTTTTTAAATCTGACTTATACCAGTAAGCTATTAAGACTGGCTTGCCATTTGCTCCTTCAATTAAATCTTCTAAGGCGTCAAGCTTTCTATCGTGAATATGAACAGCATTCTTATCCTCATCGTAGACAGAACCAGATGCCATTTGAAGTAATTTATTAGATAAAGCTGCAGCGTTAACTGCATCTATTTCTTTATCCTTTATGCTTATTACTAGATCCTTTTTAAAGCTATCATAAGTTTCTCTCTCTTTATCCGAGAGATTTACAAATACCTCGTTGTTTATTTTTTCTGGCATTGTTAGATAATCTTCAGCTTTCATCGATACTGTTATGTCAGATATCTTTTTATATATTGCATCCTCAGCAAATGGTAGTGGCTTATATGAATAGATTATTGCTCCATTTCTTTTATCTGGCTTGAAGTATATTTCTCTATATTGTCCTATAAATCTTCCAAGCCTTTCTCCCATATCAAGTAGTCTAAACTCTGCCCATAAATCCATTAAGCCATTTGATGAAGGTGTTCCTGTTAATCCAACAATTCTTTTAATCTTTGCTCTAACTTTCATCAGTGCTCTAAACCTCTTAGACCTATGAGACTTAAAAGAAGAAAGCTCATCTATGATTATCATATCAAAATTAAAATCGCTACCACTTTTGTTAACGAGCCAGTCAATATTTTCTCTATTAATAATATATATGTCAGCTTTTTTATTCAGTGCATTTAGCCTTTCCTTTTCACTTCCAATAACCACAGAGTACTTAAGCATCTTTAGATGAGACCATTTATCTATCTCTTCTTTCCATGTATCTCTTGCTACTCTTAGTGGTGCAATAATAAGGACTTTAGAGATTTCAAAAGAATCAAATAGTAAATCATTAATGGCTGTTAAGCTTATAACTGTTTTACCTAACCTAAGCCCATATCCAAGAATAATGCCGTTATCTCATTATTTTTTATTTGCTCAATAGCATAGCTTTGATAATTATGTGGATTGAACTTCAATAAAGATCACCTCCTATAGCTTTTATTACTTCATCTATCTTTTCTTTTTCATCCAGTATGAAAACCTTAAATCCTAATTTTTCTAAGTCTTTCATTCTTTTTATTTGAATAGGCCTTGCTTTGCCACCTGGTCTTTTAAGTTCTACAAAACCAAGCTTACCTTTAGGTAGAAGAACTATCCTGTCAGGTATTCCCATCATTGATGGAGATGTAAACTTTATGCAAAGACCTCCTAAGGCTTTAACTTTTTTAACTAATGCTTTTTCTATTTCTTTCTCTAACATATAAACCTCTATTTTTAGCCATTGTGCAGGTCGTGAAACTCTCTTCTATAACCTCTATATATATACTAAATTTTTATACTTACTATATAAAACATATAGATATGACCTTCACGACCTGCACAATGTGTATTTTTACACAAATTCAGACTTTAACTTAAGTCCACTTATAACAATTCCCTGACTTGTTTTCCTCCTAACAAATCCATTGGATGAAAGAGCAGCATAAAAATCGCCAGTACTTCTTACATAATCTCCTGTCCTTAAGCAATAAGATCTATATTCTTGATATAAATCTCCAGACTTTTCTTCATATGATGAATCAAGCTCACAACACTCATTTAAAAAGTGCTTGAACCAATTGTTAGACTCTTTATATTCATCAATTGCATCGGAGACTTTTTTAGGAAGAGTAAACTTGAAGTCTTCATCAATAGCTTTTTTAGCACCCTCGATTAACCAGCTAAGAACTGCTCCTCCAGCTTTGTCAACCAAATAATCTGTATAGTTTTTAATATCACTACTACCCTTTATTTTTGCTTCAAAAGGAATTACTATAAGTCTTCTCCACGTTCCCTCATCTAAAGCACTCACCTTTGGTAGGTGGTTGGTATATAGGACAAGGGTATGAGAAGGGACAAATTTAAATGGATCTCTATACTTTTTCTCTGCTACAATTTCATCTGTCGAACAGAGCTGCTTTACATTGGAAGTATTGAGTCTAAGTCCTTCTTGTAGCTCTGCTGCTATAAGCAGTCTTTTACCTCTTGTTTCTGCAAGCTCTGGCTTTGCATTTCTTTTTGAATTGACCGTCAATATATCAGCAGATATTGATCCACTATATAGGTTTAAGACTCGAGAGATAGTGTTCCAAAAAGTAGACTTACCATTTCTACCATCTCCGTAGGCTATAATTAGTGCTTCGATATATACTTTTCCGATAAGAGAGATGCCAGCTACTTTCTGAACATAGTCAATAAGCTCTTTATCTTTTAGAAAAAAAGTATCAAGTGCATCTAGCCATAAATCCATATTATCTACACTTGGATCAGTCAGCGTTTCTTTTGTAATGTAGTCCTCTGCAATATGCTCTCTGTATTCTCCTGTTTTTAAGTCGACAGTAAAAGAGGGTGTGTTAAGCAAAAACTCATCTTTATCTAGTTCGCTTTGATTTATTTCAAGCATAGGCTTTGACTCTTTTAATGTCGCATGTATAGCTCTTGTGTCTCCTCTCTTAACAGCATAATTCTTATATGTCTCAAGTGCGATCAATTTATAATATAAAAACTTTTGCTTATCATCAAATACACTAAGAGCTTTTTTCTCCGACATGCTTGAGAGTATCTCCTTGACATTTGACTTTTTAAGATCGTCTTGTATTTTTATAAGCTCATTATTTATTTCTTCAGTTTGTCTCAAAACTAATTCTTGAGAGTAGCCTTGAGCTTTAAGTTCAGATTCTTCCCAGTAAGAGTCGTTATATACTAAGAAGCCTGTTGATGTAGCAAATCTGAGTCTATCCTTATATTCGTTAACAAATACCTCAGCTTGACCTATATCGGAAAACTCACTAGGCTTTAAGCTTATGCCATCTGTGTATTCATCTGGAGGGATATACTCTTTGCTACTAGAGACCTTCTTGTAGAATTTGCAAGCTGACTTCCATATCTGTTCCAATTCATCTTCAGGAAGAGGTGGTGAGCAAAGAGCTGCCTTTTTATCAAAGAGCTCCCTAGCTTCATCTGTCTCGCCATAGCGAATAAGAACTCTACCAGCAAAATGATTCATAGTTGAGTTTCTTGATCCTTCTTCTATAATGTCTGATAAGTTATCAAGCTCAGCAAAATCATCCTTTATTACTTCAGTAATAAATTTAGTACCTCTAACAATTTCCACAATAGGATTAGTAACTCCAAAGAAGAATCTTGCTCCATCAAGTGCATTGCTATCAAAGAATGAATACTTATCTGCTATTGCTTCCTTTATGGAAACGTATTCATCCAGCGAACTTACAACTGGTATAGGAAAGTAAATATGCATTCTTGGTCTTGCTGCCTTACCATGCTTTTGTTTATTATGATGCCTGCTATAAACAACAGCAAAATTAACACCATCGAATATTCTCTTTACTTCATTTATGTCTATCCACTTATTTGGATCTTCAGATTCGTCGTTGTCTATATCCATGGCAATGCAGTTTGACTCTATAAAATTATCATTAGAGCGATAATTGTTTTTATATTTTGCCATTACATGATCAAAAGATGCTACCTTTTCAAATGACCTTATATCTATTACATCGTTTTCATTTGGATAAATACAATTTGATTGATTAGCTATACAGTTCGAAGTGTATATTTTCATCTACTCACCAGCTTGAAGTTCTAAAACTTTTACTGCAAATTTAAGAGCTTTAATAAATGTCATCAGCTCAGAGTCTCCTTCAAAAATCAACTCTACTTCTTGAGTTATAATATCGCCTACATATGCAGGTCTTATTCTCATCTCTAAATCAGTTCCACCTAAGTCTTTTAATTTAAAATAGGTTCTTGATCCGTGTCCACTATCTCCGCCTTTAAATCCATTAGTACCTACTTCGACTGAAATTGCATTTGCTGCAAGAAACTCTTTAGTTAATGTTTCTACTGTTTTTTCATTTATAATTCTCATTTAAATTACCTCCTTGATAAATTTAATCTTCATCTTTCTTTTCTTTGCTATTCTAATTTCTTCTAACATTCCAAAACTTAGATCTTCTCCAAAGACCCATATCTCATCGCACTTACCTAATAAGACATAGTTAAAGTGCATGGCAAGCCCTCTTTCTTTTTCTTCACTCATAAACTGTGGATACATAAGATGTGGTGTTAATGGAATGCATCCGTTGTCAATAGCAAAGCGTGAATAAATCCTTGCATTCTTTACATTCTTATGTGTGTCGCCAGCATAAGGACTGCATATATACACCAATGGTAGATATGGCTTTTTTTCTCGTATATATTTATTATTCATATAAAACCTCCATCAATCTTTCTTATAAAAGTTTGCTTCAAATCCATCTGCATCTAAAACGAGACCATCTGCCCATTTTGGAACTATGGACATAATTTTATTTACTTCATCTAGACTCGACGAATCTGTTTCGATAACAACCTCATCGTGTATGTGCATAACAATGTGAAGTCCTTTATTTTCTAATCTTTTCATAGCTTCAGCTAATATATCTCTTGCTATTGCTTGCACTATATTTTCTACAAATTTTCCTCCATAGGATTCTATCTTTTCCCACTTATTTCCAGTACTTAAGCCTTCGTATATAACTGATTCTCCTCCAAAGCGATTGACTCCTATCTTAGCCTTTGGATAAGCTAGTCTTCTCTTAGATGGTAGTTCTATAAAAAGAATTCCTTTCTCATAGCTTATGCTTAAGTTTTTGTAAGTCTCTTTAACTTTAGTCTTGACAACTCTTTTTACAAGAGAATCTATGTCCCACCATAGACTGACAATATTTGGATTTGCTTCTCTCCATGATGCTACAATGGACTGTAATTCATCTTCACTTAGTCCCATTTCAATTCCGCCCATAGCTTTTAATGCTCCAAGAGCTCCTTGGTAGCCACAAGCAAGTGTAGCTATTTTTCCTTTTTGTCTTAATTCACCATTAACTCCGTGCTTTTCAACTGGTACTCCAAACATTCTGCTTGCAGTTCTGCAATAAATATCTTCTCCGTTTATAAAGGCATCTAAGACCCACTTCTCTCCTGCAAGCCATGCTAGCACACGAGCCTCAATGGCTGAAAAGTCAGAAACTATAAATCGAGTGCCTTTTCTAGCTATAAAGGCAGTTCTTATCAGCTGTGAAAGTACATCTGATGATGAATCAAAAAGCATAGAAAGCGTTTTATAATCTTTATTTATTACTAACTCCCTTGCAAGCTCTAAGTCTTTTATATTATTTCTTCTTAGATTTTGCACTTGAATAAGCCTGCCCGAGTACCTTCCTGTTCTATTTGCTCCATAGAATTGAATTAGGCCTCTTGCTCTATCGTCTTTGCCTTTTACATTTTCCATGGCATCATATTTTCTTACAGATGATTTAGATAGTTCCTGTCTAAGCTCTAAGACTTCTTTTATTTTTCCACTAGCATTTTCTAAGGCTGAGTCAACATCTTTTTTAGAAAGCGATTCAATTTCTAATCCATTTTTATTCAGCCACTCTTTTAATTGAAGTGGTGAGTTTGGATTTTCAAGACCTGTAATATCAATAGCTCTTTGCATATTTTCTTTTCTTAAAGTTTCATCCAAGCTTATAGCTGATTTAACTAAGTCTTCATCAATTAATATGCCTCTATCGTTAATGTCTTGATCCACCCAGTAATTCTTCCACTCTGAAATTGGTACTGGAAATGGTGATAGCTTTTTTTGTATTGCTCTTTCAGTTTCAACATCTCTTATGTTATACTTTTTAAAAGTTGTCCACTTTTCTATATCATCTTTTGCTAAGTTTCTAGTTCTCATGCCATTTGCAATTGTAGCTTTGCATGGATAAGAAAAATACTTTATTAAAGCCTTACCTTCACTCATCTTTTGCTTATCTAATTTAAGAACCTCACCTACTTTTTCTAATGATAGAGGAAGTCCAAGATATGCAGACCAAATTCTAGTGCAGTACCAGCCTTTTGGTTTTAGCCTCTTTCCTATAAAGCTAGATAAGCAAACTCTCTCAAAGTTAGCATTAAATGCCCACTTTTCTATGGACTCATCTTCCAATGCAGATAGTATGTTGCTTGGCAATTCTTCTTTCTGTGCTAAATCAACTATCTTAACATCACCATCGTCTACTGCATATGCAAAGAGGAGGATTTCAAAATCCTCACTCTCAGCATATTTATATACTCCACACTTAGCTAAGTCTACTGATGAATAAGTTTCTATATCAATTGATAGTTTTTTCATTGTTATTCTTTTCAATTGTTTTCTTCATTTCTTTTAAGCTTCTATTTAAGTGCTTTATATCAGATTGAGCATAGCCAATTGTGTAGAAAACAAGTGCAAAAGTTGCTACTTCTAAAATGGTTAATAATACATCCATATTTCAACCTCTTATGCTAAAAAGTCATCATCTTCATCAACTGCATCGAAATCGTCTGAAGCGTTTGATCTACTGCCTAACGGTTGTCCATCTCTCATCTTTTGTATATTTCCAAGCCCAACAGCTACACCTTTATTGCCGTTTACATTGTATGCATAGAAGTTGATTGATACTCTGGCATAAACACCTGAATATACTTCACTTCTATCAAGTATTGGTTCTACATTTTTATCAACAATCTGAGGTGCTGTTAATGAATTAGCATTCAAGAAATATGCATCAACATATGCTGGATCATCTTTCTCAATGTCTCCGTCTCTAAGTGGAAGCTTAATAGCACTCTTATTAGGCTTTTTGCCATTAAACTTTGATAGTCCTTCTTCTATTGCAGCATCAACTGCTTTTTCAATTTTTTCAATTGTCTTTTGGTCTTTCTTAGGTATTATGATAGACACAGAGTATTTTTCCTTGCCACCATTTATGCTCTTGGGTTCCCAAATATTTGCATAACTTAATCTAACCTCACCTGTTACTACTTTTGTTTTATTTTCATTTGACATTTTACATACCTCCAAATTCTTCTTTAACATTGTCAATTCTTACTTCTTCTCTTTTATCCTCACTACTTACAAGTGTGAGTTTGCCTACTGGCTTTTCTAATAAGCCACCAATTTTTTCTTCAAATACTTTCTTGCCTAATAACTTGCTCATAGCAGTTATTCCTAGCAATTTTTCTTCAAATGGGTTGAAACCCAGCTCTTTAACTTTCCTTATTACTTCCTCTTCATCTCTGTACCTCCGATTTGACCTTCCTTCTACCAGCTTAAAATTATCCCACCTGTAGCCTTTGAGTGCTTTTTCTAAGGCATATGCTTTGATGTCTTGAACCCATTGCTCAAATTCATCAAGCTTGGGTAGTATTTCTTGAATTTCTTCATCTGTTAATTCTGGTGGAATTTTAAACTCTTCTCTAGCTACTTTTAAGCTTTCCTCAGCTCTCTTTCTACAAACGCTTTTTGATGGACAGAACACACACCATGGTCCACAGGAATATTCTCCACCTCCACTATATGCAAGTTCAGCAATAGCCTTAATTGACTCTCCCCATTCATATAGCTTTTTACTATCAATCTCAAAGACAGAAACGTTTTCTCTCCTTGGTTGATATATATGAAGGACTACTTTTTCTATGTCGTAGATATTATCAAACAACACTAATGCACCGAGTCCATAAAGCATAAGCTGCGAATTTTTCTTTGCATCAACTAAAATGCCTTGACCGTACTTCAGGTCTATTATGTGGAGGTCTTTATCTCCTACAATGACACAGTCTGCTGTTCCAAATGAATCTCGCACATACTTTGATAAATCAAGTCTTTCTTCTATATAGACCTGTGGATCTTGGTATTTCTCAACTACTTCCATAACATACGAGGCGTAGTTATCTGTAGCTTCCTCCATTTGCTCATCGTAAAACTCTAGCTCATTCCTTGGATCTGTAGTATCTAGATTCAACAATTTTTTTAGCTTAAATTCTCCAAGTAAGTGAGCACATGTTCCTTCAAGTGCATAGATGCTTACTTCATCTAAATATTTCTCTGAGAGCTTTACACTTGGTGGACAATGAATCCACCTATTTGATGATGAAGCTGATAATATAGCATGAGTAGCCATTATAGTTTCTCCACATCAGCAAGTAAGTCTTTATACTTACTTGGATCAATCTCAGATAGCTTTGTAGCTCCTTGCTTTTCTAAGAGTTCTCTTATCTTAGTTGTATGACCTAACCTTGATTTATCAGCTAGTATTTTTCTAACATCTTCAATCTCATAGGTCTTTTCATTTTGCTTTACTTTTTCTTCCTCTTTAGGTACTTCCTCATCACTTTCTAAAGCTGTAAGAAGAACACCTATACTAGATGCAAGATTCTCTGCATCTTCCTTTACTTCCATTAGTAGCTTTATTCTCGACATCTTTTCCTCCTTTACAATTTTTCATAATTTCAAATGCTATACTCTTAGCTACAATTGATATGGCCATCAAGGCCTCTGCCATTTTTTCTTTTTCCTTATAAGTCAAGATTTTCCTCCTTTCATAACTCTTAGGACAATAGTTTTGATTTTGAGTAAAATTGTTGTATTAAAATACAACTAAGCTCGTCCTTCATATTTCTTAGGACATCCTTTCTTAATTTGAGTAATTTCTCCAAGGTTTTAATTCTTCTTGAATTATTGGCAAATATTTTCTTTTAACATTATTAACAGTTTTTTGAGATACTCCTAATTCATTAGCAACATCCCTTTCCGTCATTTCATAGATATAAACTAGCTTAATTATTTCTTGATGTTTTTCAGGAAAGTTTTTTATAAGATCTAAAAACGCATCAAATATTAACTTGGAAGTAACTATGCTCTCTATATCATCAGAAGATTCAATCTCAAATCCACTGCTTTCAAACGCCGTTTCTAGAGATAGTGGCAAGCCATATTCTTTTGTTGGCATAAAATCTGAAGAAAAAGTTCCAACTTGAGAGAATCTACCTAGTTTAGAATTAGACGACTGTATAATTTCTTGATTAGATATATCTTCCAAGTTTTTATAAGCTCTATATTGTTTTTTATTTTCTTTCCATATTGGTTGCATATATGCCTTATATACATCTTCACTAACTTCAATCTTTTTGCCTTTAATTTCAATAAATCTTATTTTTTCCATTTTTTACTCCTTTTAACTTGATTTTTCAAATAAAAAAGACGGCGTGAAAATCTATCAAAGATTTCCGACTGCCGTCTAGCGATCTTTCGGATATTAATAATTGTTTTTGTGTTTGAAAATTAATTTTCCAAATTTATCTACACTAATCTCAGTTATGCATCCTTTTTGAAGAATAATAAATTTGTTGCTATTATCATCATATTTTCCAACAAGCCTATTATTTAAGTTTCTAATATCTTCTATATGACCACCTCCTTTACATAAAAATAGCTGGATAAGAATCAAGTTCTCATCCAGCTATTTGGTCAATTATTCTTGCCTTTGCTTGGTATGTTTATCTTTATATTTTCTTCTTTAAGCAATACATCTACAAATTTATTGCAATGTGGACATTTTGCTTGTATACATACTTGCTCGTTTGGTATTTTTGAAGAATCAAAAATACGCTTTTTACAAACAGGACATTTAAATTGAATCATACAAAAGATCACCTCCTTTTTATATATGCAAATTAGCTAACTAGCTAATCTTCTTGGCAAAAAAATATAGCAAAAGCTATATTTAAAAAACTATTTGTTTAGCTAAACCATTACTTGCATTGGTAAATTTATCCTTAAAATATCCCAACACTTTTAGTCTTACTTCAGCAGCAGCTTTAGATACGCCAAAATGATCAGAAATACCATATATAATATCATTAATATTGGCGTGTATAAGTCCAGCTTCTGCTAAATAAAAAGTTAGTGCTTCTCTGTTCATTAACATGCATGATGCAAAAGTGTTTGCTTGCCATTCAAATACATCTTCAGCAGTTATTAGCAGTTTTTTCTTGCTTTTACCTGTGCTAATATTAAAATTTATGGAATTGTATCTGCAAGCTATAGGCCTAGGTGTTTGGTCTAACAACGCAAGTTGATTTTTATCTTGTGTAAAATATTTTTTGTGTAATACTCCGTGTCCACATTCATGAGCCAACGTAAATCTTCTTAACATCTCATTTCCTTCATCAGATAAAGATTTATCTAAAAGTATAGTTCCACTGTTACTATATATATATTTTATATTATCTTTCCTCAACTTGTTTAAGTTATTTAAATCATCACAGTCTAAAATACGAACAACCGTATCATCATTAAAAATCATCATGCCTAAATAACAATGATTATGTGATAAATATACATTATCAATATCGAAACCTAATTTGAATTCTGCTATTTCATCAATATCAACTTTTTTCTTAATATATTCTTTTCCATATGCATCATACAATATTCTTTGTGTTATATTTTCCATTTCATTAATTGGTATATATTTAACATCTTTCTTCTTAATGGGGGGTTTATACATTCTCTTATTAGTCCTTTCTTTCGTCGTTTTCTAATTTTTCTATAAATTCATACCACTCTTTTTCACCCAAATTCAGATCTCTTGCCTTTCTCAAAGCTACACTCACAGCTGGAGTACTGTTTATATATTCAGGTAAATCTGGTGCTACTTCTTCTCTTTGTTTGCCAGCTAAATCCATCATTTCATTTTTTTCTTCTTCTGACATATTTAAGATTTTAGCAATTTTTTCTAGCTTATCTAAATCAAATGAATACCTCCTTCCTTTTTCAACATCACTCATGTATGGCGTAGAAATTTCCAATTCTTCCGCCATAGCTTTTAGAGTTATCCTCTTTTCCTTTCTTTTTAGTGAAATGAACTCTCCAAATGTTCTCATAATATCTCCTCTCTCCTGATAAAACAAATTAGCTTATTTGCTAATCTGCTTATATTATAATCCAAATTTATTTAAATGTCAAGAGTATTTTAAATTATTGTGTTTTTTTAGTTATAAACTACAAAAAGGTGAATTTTGTATTATATTTATATTTACATAGAGCTAACCTGTTTTATAATAATTTCAATTTAAAGATGTGTGCATTGGTGTTCATTTTTTCTTGTTAGTCATACTGTCCACTTTCCTGTGAATATCTATTCTGTCCACACACCCCTACAATTTTTGCTATTAATATGTTCCCACAAGGTATTTTTCTAATAGAAAAATGGTTTTTAAGATTTCTTTTAAAATCCTAAAAACCATCTGTTTCAGCAGTCTTATAATCTCTCGTCTTATTTTCTTGACATCAATGCTATAGTCTCAACATGTGATAGTTAGGTTATATCCCATCTTATTTTTATATCATATAGTAGCTATTTATCAATATTTATCGTTATTTTTGTCTGCTCTATCTATAATTTTGATTAGGCAATTTTTATACAGAAGAAATTAATTGACATTCAAATATTTTAATAGAGTAACTTTCATCATAATATGGATACTCTATAAGCCTTAAGTAATTATTTGGTGCTAGGAGTATTTCTTCTTCGTATCTTCCAGTAACAGGATTCACATAAATCCCTACGGTGCCCTTAGGCACATATATTTTTAATAAATATAGTCCACTATCTCCATCGCTATATACATTAACAATATTTTTTAATAAGCTTGTGCTCAAAAAGCCCTTTTCTTGGGTTGGGATTGAATCTGGCAATTTATTATTTCTTATTAGCTCCTTAATGAAAACATCATTTACTACCCTGTAAACAACTATATCATCCTTTATTTTAGGAGCGGAGCACAACGTCATTATCAATATATCAACCATCTTATCATATAAGTGTTTGTTGAAATGATGTTCAAACCTTAAAAATTCATTGATTTCTCTATAGGTATAGCCACAGTAACACTCAATTGTTGAAGTTTCTAAAGAATGTTGAGTTTTTATTTTCTCAGTTAAACTCATAACCTCTTTATATCTTTTAGCCCAATTAGAATAATAATCTCCCCATTTTCTACACTCTTCCACTGTTAAAAGCTCTTTGTATCTAGATTTATCATCTATTGTTGAATATAGGTCTCCGTATATATGTTTATTCTTCATATTTGTTATCCATCTCTTCATTTTTACTACTGAATTTAGAGCTATATTTTCTACTCTTTCTATTATTTTCCTCATTAAGATTACTCCTACTTGATTTTTCTTCTTGAACTTTGTTAAAAACTTCCTCCGTAATAATTGCTTCGTGATTGTCTTTTAAAAGGTAATAGTTTTCTTTATTTACTGAATCTAATAGTTTCACAGAACCTGTATACTTTTCGTTTTCTAACATGGTTTCAACACTTCTTTTTGGCCATTTGTTTTTCCCTGTTGGGGATTTAATGTTTTCTTTTTCAAGCTCTTTGACAATGCCTATGACACTTTTCCCATCTAGATACCAATTAAATATTTTCTTGACTATTTTTGCTTGTTGGAAGTTTATAATCAATTTTCCATTTTCATCATGATCATAGCCATAGCACTTTCGATTATAAAGTTTTGATGTGCCTTGTGCTGCTCTTTGCTTTAGACCCCATTTTATATTTTCACTTCGCTGT
>QWBY01000309.1_pt1 | contig 36989 bp, 35 predicted proteins | sample 1972471 | NCBI WGS metagenome assembly QWBY01 (sample SAMN09866722, study PRJNA288562) | Human gut metagenome isolate term6_stool, whole genome shotgun sequencing...
ATGAAGGCGAAAAAGACAAGATAGAACCATTCTTTAAGAAAGAATTATTTACAAACAAAGTAGAAAGTTTATATTAATATAAAGGGAGAAATTTATGAAGTATATCAAAGACGGTAATACTTATATCGTTAGGATTGATAAAGGTGAAGAAGTGCTTGATAAGCTTAATGAGTTTGTCAAGGAGACTGATATAAAGGCAGCAAGCATAACAGGTATAGGCGCTTGTTCAGAAGTAGAGCTTGGTGTTTATAGCGTAAAAAAGAGAAAGTATAACAAATACAAATACGACGGTGAATTTGAAATTCTTTCTTTGAATGGCAATATCACTAGAGATGGTGATGAGCCATATATACACCTTCACATCATGATTTCAGACGGCGTGGTGCTTGCAGGCGGCTTAACTTTTGGCATGGGCATAACTGTTGGCGGTCACCTTAATAAGTGCATCATAAGCGGCACATGCGAGCTACGCATCGATGAGTGCGAAAATGCTTATCAAAGAAAAATTGATGATGAGACAGGAATTAAGATCTTAGACATCTAGTAAATAAATTTATAAAAGCAAGTCCATATACATGGGCTTGTTTTTTTCTTGATAAATATTTCGCTTTTCAAATAAAAACAGCTATTTCCTTGTATGAGTTTTAAATATGTGTTATAATAATTTAAGTTGTTTTTTTTAGATATATGAGATATGGAAGTGATTAATTGATAGATAATGAATTTTTGAAAAGAGTTTTTAAAGTAGCGTGGCCATCGGTACTAGAGAGTGTCTTCATAGCCTTAGCAGGCATAATTGACACCTACATGGTATCGAGCTTAGGTACATATGCAATATCAGCAGTAGGCTTAACAACGCAGCCAAAGTTTATAGGCCTTGCGATATTCTTCTCGATAAGCATAGCCGTCTCGGCGCTCGTTGCGAGGAGAAAGGGCGAAGAGGATAGACGCTCGGCTAACGAAGTCTTAGTTACAGCCTTTGTCGTTGCACTTATTTTTTGCCTAGCAATAACAACGGTAATGGTATCACTCTCAGACCCAATACTAAAGCTTGCAGGTAGTAAGGCAGATACACATAATTACGCGATAGGGTACTTTAACATCATCATGGGCTTTAGCGTGTTTAATGTAATAAGCATAGTTATCAATGCGGCACAAAGAGGTAGCGGCAACACGAAGATTGCCTTCACAACAAATTTAGTCTCAAGCATTGTTAATATTACTTTTAACTATATACTTATCAATGGTAAGCTTGGCTTTCCAGCCATGGGTGTAAGAGGCGCAGCGATAGCGACCATCTTAGGCACTTTCGTTGCAAGCATAATGAGTATTAGATCCTTATTCAAGAAGGACTCATATGTAAGCTTGCCATTTATAATAAATTATAAAATAAAACCAGCCTTCGATGCTTTTATCAAGATAATGAAGCTCGGACTAAATATGTTTGCAGAGAACCTTGCGATGAGAGTGGGCTTCTTATCAACAGCGCTTATGGCAGCGTCACTTGGTACAGATCAGTTCGCGGCACATAACGTAGGCATGAATGTACTGAGCATAGGCTTTGCCTTTGCAGATGGTATGCAGGTTGCTGCAGTTGCTTTGTCAGGTGAGGCACTTGGCGCGAAGAAGTATGACGACGCGGTTATATATGGCAAGACTTGTCAAAAGGTCGGCTTCGTTATATCATTAGCTCTATCAGCAATATTGTTATTATTCGGTAAATACATCTTCGGTGCCTTCTTCCAAGACGAAACAGTTATTAACTACGGCATCATGATAGGACGCTTCATAACAGTCATCGTTATATGTCAGATATCACAGATCATATATGGAGGCTGCTTAAGAGCGGCAGGCGATGTTAAGTATACACTCATCGCTTCAATCATAAGCGTAAGTATTATTCGTAGCGTGATGACATATGTGCTTGTAAACATATTCCACTTAGGACTAATGGGTATATGGCTAGGTGTATTATCAGATCAATTCTCGAGATTAGTCTTTATGAGCACAAGGTTTAGGCAAGGTAAGTGGGTTGAAAAGAAGATATAAAATTTAACATAGACATAAAAATGATGTAGATCAATTGACCTACATCATTATTTTTTTAAGTAAATTTTAATAATTCTCAACGAAGATTTCGAAGTGTGCTTGTGGGTGATCACATGCAGGGCACTTTTTAGGTGCTTCCTTACCTTCATATAGGTAACCACAGTTTAAGCACTTCCATATGTAAACGTCGCCTCTTTTAAATACCTTACCAGCTTCGATGTTCTCGATAAGCTTTTTGTATCTGTTGTAGTGAGCTTTTTCAACTTCACCTATGTGTGTAAAGACAGCGGCTATCTCATTAAAGCCTTCTTCTTTAGCAATTTTGGCAAACTCTGGATAGACAGTTGTCCACTCTTCATTTTCGCCTTCAGCAGCAGCCTTTAAGTTAGCTAGTGTGTCTTGTAGTGCTACTGGATAAGCACCACATGCCTCGATCATCTCTCCATCAAGCTCGTCCTTTAAGAACTTGTAGAACCTCTTAGCATGTTGCTCTTCGTTTTGTGATGTTTCTAAGAAGATGTTTTGTATTTGCACATAACCATCTTTCTTTGCTTGCGATGCGTAGTAGCCATATCTTATTGAAGCTTGTGATTCGTTTACGAATGACTTCATAAGATTTTCGCAAGTCTTAGTACCTTTTAATTTCATAAAATTACCTCCTTTTTTTATGATGTGTTCATTATATATCAAATAAATTTTTTTGTAAAGGAACACAGTCATATATATCTTGCAAATATTATTGCAAATATCAATCAAAATGCTTGAAGACGCACTCATATTGTGGTATAATTGATGTCACGTTCAAAAGAATATTATTAAATTTATTTATAGAAAAGGGGTAAACTATGAACATAATTAATGAAGAAAAAAATTTAAAGAGGGATAAGATACAGCACAAGTACACAGCGAAAGAGGTAGTGCTTATCATCATCGGTATACTACTTGTTGCGTCGGCGATACATTTCTTTCTAGTGCCGTCTAACCTAACATCAGGAGGCGCATCAGGTATAGCGATCGTACTTAGTCACTACATACCACTTGGCGTTGGACCACTGTTTATCTTAGTCAACATAGTCTTATTCATCATGGGCTTCATCTTCATAGGCAAGGACTTCGGTACTAAAACAATCGTAGTTACACTTGCACTTTCAGGCCTTGTTTGGCTCTTTGAAATAATATTTCCAAATCCAAAGCCACTTTCAGATGACCTATTTCTAGTAATCACACTTGGTATGATCATACAAGGCATCGGTGTGGGCATGGTACTTAATCAGTATACATCGACAGGTGGTACAGACATAGTTGCTAAGATATTGCAAAAGTTCTTGGGACTCGACCTAGGCATAGGCTGCCTAATGGCAGACCTAGTCGTATCATTCTTCGCAGGATCCGCCTTTGGTATGAATATCTTTTTATACTCCGTTATGGGCGTTATAATCAATGGAGCTGTTATTAGCATCACAATCAGTGGCCTCAACACAAGTAAGCTTTGCTACATCAACACTAAAGAGGTAGAGATTGTGTCAAAGTTCATCATAGAAGACCTTGATAGATCTGCAAACCTTATACCATACAAGGGAGCCTATACAAAGAATGATAACGTACTTATACAAACAGCAGTTTCAACACGTGAGTATATAAGACTTAAGGAGTTCGTTAACGACGCTGATCCAGCAGCTTTCGTTGTAACAAGCAGCGCAAACGAAATACTTGGCGAGAAATGGAGAAGGTTTATCTAAGTTAATATTGTATATATAACTGAGCTAGTATTGGCTCAGTTTTTTTGTACTATAATTTTTGTGTTATAATATAGATAGACATAGTTTATATTAAGAGCTTTTTGTATTGATTATTCTTTAATGGTATGTCTCTTAATATATGTTATAATATAATGAGTGAGGAGATTGATATGCAAACGAAAGATTGTATTGAGAAGTATAAAATTGAATTTGAAGAAGAGATAAGGTCACTGTTTTGGTCGGGTGATGGAAGGCTTAAGAAGAAGATATATGGCAAGGTCAAAGAGGATGCACTGCGTGAGATTGTAAGTGATGTCTTTGTATATGATGACGACTTAGTGAAGTCACTAAACCTAAGTGCATCTAAGATAAGTGTCTTCTTAGAGACTAAGTATAAGGCTGTTGACTTTAGAAGCTTCATTGCACCACTATCGAGGGTCTTGCTACCTGTTGGGGTGTCACTTGCGACATTTTTCCTAACAACGAAGTCTTTGAAGTACTTCGACGTAGAGAAGATATTTGGCGTTACACTAAAGACTTTCTTTGCCTTCGCAATGAGTGCCATGGCTGTTGCTATGATTTTTAGCGTCTACTATACAAAGGCAAATGAGAAGAAGCTCTACGCTATATACATAAGAGATAGGCTTAACTTTGAAATTGAAAGACTACTCATAAAAGACAAGAAAGAGGTGTAAGATGGCACTATTCATAATTATATTCGCCGTATTAGTATCACTGATCAATGGCGGCAAGATAAATAATTTATTCAGAGTAAATTTAAGATATCTGTTCTTTTTATTGATAACAGTCATTATAAACATAGCAGTCCTTGTATATGTTACGAGGTTTAACTTCATTTACAGACGCGAGCTTATAATGATATATCCATATCTTAATATATTTACATTTTTTGTATTGATATTTTTTTCTATTGCAAACAACAAGTACTTTGCCTTCAACATCATTGCCTTAGGTCTTGCTTTAAACTTAATCGCGATGATAAACTACTTAGGGCTTATGCCGGTAGTGAAGGACGCTTTAGTATACCTTGGCTCTGCTAATGAATTAGCTGTGTTAGAAAAGTCGATGTCGATGACGCACACACTTGCTGTGAGTGGCAAAGCGTTTAATGTTTTAGCGGACACAATACCTGTGTTCAAGTTTACAGGGCTTAGAACTGTGCTAAGCATAGGTGATGTATTCTTGTCTTTAGGCTTGTTTATGCTTGTAGAAGATGTGATGAAGAGGAGGTCGTAAGATGTTTTTTAGACAATGCACCATCTTTCTTATCTGCCTTATAAACATAGTTTTAGGGCCTATAACATGTAATCACGTAGCAAAGCCGGCAAACGATGGAGCTAGCTTAACTTATGTTCATGATGTAAAAGAGATACCCATCATTGAAATCAAGAAAAAGGAGCCTTCTATCGATAGCGAGGTCAAGATATTTGCAGCGGGTGACTATATGCTGCACGGCCCTCAGCTAAGAGGCGCAAAGCAAAGTGATGGCACTTACAATTTCGATGAATATTTTAAATACTTGCCGCACTTTAAGGACGCAGACCTTGCTATGCTTAACTACGAGTCGACTGTCTCTGTTGATGGCAGGTACACAACTTATCCTATGTTTTCATCTCCTATAGAGAGTATTGAGTCGATCAAGAAGCAGGGATTTGACATCATATCAACATCGAACAATCACGCTTTTGATAAGGGTTTTGCAGGTGTTAACAAGACCATAGACACGATTAAGAGCTATGGTATGGAGAGTGTTGGCACATACAAGGATGCAAACAATATGCCGCTTATTAAAGAAGTGAGTGGCATCAAGCTTGGTATCAGCGCGTATACTTTCTCCATCAATGGATTTGAGAAGAAGGTTCAAGGCACGGACAAGGCTTATGCGATAAACTTCATCGACATGGATAAAATTAAGAAAGATGTAGAGTTTATGAATGAGAATGACGTCGACTTCAAGGTGATATATGTACACTGGGGCAACGAGTATCAATTGCAGCCGAGCGCATGGCAAGAAAGGATCGCAAAAGAGCTTAACGAGCTTGGTATAGATGTAGTCTTAGGTTCGCACCCACATGTAATACAAAAGTCTGAAGTCATTGAAGCAAATGGCAAGAAGACATATGTGTGCTACTCTATGGGCAACTTCATATCTAATCAGAGACGTGAGGCCATGGGCCAGAGATATAGCGAGAACGAACTTATGATGGAGGTCGTTTTGAAGAAGGATGCTAAGGGCACAAGCGTTGCAAAGTTTGAAGCGCATCCACTATGGGTTGATAAGTACGTAACTCAAGGCAGAGCACACTATAACATCATCCCAGTTAAAGAGGCTCTTGATGGCAAGATTAAGGTCGAAAGATTTAATCAAATCAAGCCAAAGTTAGTAGAAAGTCTAAACGATTTTAATAAAATATATAAATAGGAGATGGTTTAATGTATTTTGAAGACGAAATGACACCAAAGGAAAGGATGATTGCCTTTTCAAAGGGCGAAGCAATTGACAGAATACCTGTAGTGCCAGATATGGGGGTTACTATGGCATGGTATATAGGTAAGAAGACAAACGATTATTACACATCATCAGATGTAATAACTGAAACTGAGATCGCTTTATTCAATCGCTTCCACCACGACAACATCTGTGTCTCTACAACACTAAGAGGTATGGCTGAAGCCATGGGCTCAGTTATGAACTACCCTGATGACAACATTTCAAACTTAAGAGAGCCAGTTGTCAAAACAGAAGAGGACATCGATAAGCTTGAGCTTGTTGATCCGTGGAAGGATGGTCACCTACACGTACTACTTGAAGCACTTGAAAAGCTTAGAGACGCTCTTGGCGATGTAGCAGATATAGGCGCATCGATGACTGCACCATTCACAGTAGCTGCCTCAGTACTTGGCACTGAGAATATGCTTAGATGGATAGTTAAGAAGAAGGATGCTTTCCATAGACTTATGGACATCATTACAAAGAACAACGCTGAGTATATCAAGGCGCTTGGCAAGATTGGTTTCGGAACAGGTTTTTGCGACCCTGTATCATCGACATCTATGATTAGACCTGCACAATATAGAGAGTTCTCACTACCATACTTCAAGAGAAATGTTGAAGACGTAAAGAAGTATTGTGGAGGCGCACCAACTATACACATATGCGGCAAGAGTAAAGACATATGGGAAGATGTTGTTAGTGCCGGTGTAGGTAACTTCTCTATCGACAACTGTGAGGACCTTGAGGAAGCTAAGAGGATAATGGGTGACAAGGTTGTTATCACAGGTAACGTGCCACCAGTTGACGCTATCTACTTAGGTAACGATGACATCATCAAGGAAGAAGTGAAGAAGTGTGTTGCAAAGGCTTGGGACTCACCAAAAGGTTACATCTTATGTACTGGATGTCAAATACCAAAGAACAGCCCTATAGAGAACATCGACTCCTTTATGAAGTGGGGTAGGTATTACGGCAAGTTGCCAATGGACACTTCAAGATTCAATTAGAAAATATATTTAATAAAAGAAAGGATTATAACAATGAAAAAAAGATTATCAGCTTTACTTGCAATAATAATGCTTTTTTGCATGACACTAACTACTTATTCATACTCATATAATTACTATAATAATCAAACAGCAAGTAGGTCTGAGCAAGGATATGTTCTAGATGGAGTGAATATACACTTGCCATCATACAATATCAAGGGTTATAACTATGTTAAGCTTAGAGACGTCGCTGCTATTTTGAGTCAAAGCGAAGCAAGGTTTAATATATACTATGATGAAGCGCAAGGGCTTGTAAGTTTAAAGAACAATGAGGCTTATCAGGCACTAGCAAATGACCTTGTAGCTATTGACAAAGAGAAGGCGACTGCACGCGTTTCAAGTATAGATATACTTATTGACAATGAACCTTATTACTTAGAAACTGCGAACATAAATAACAATAACTATGTTCAGTTAAGAGACCTTGCAAAGTATTTGAACTTTAGAGTTGACTATGACAACTATAGTAAAAGCGTTCTTATATATACAAGCTTAAGAGAGAGATTAAAGGGCAAGATTGACGATGCATATCTAACAGATCGCTTCTTTGAGCTTGTCGAAGAAGGCTTGTCATATAAAGAAGCCGAGCTTGCTTTGAGGATAAACGAATACAGAAGACAGATAGGTAAGAGCGAGTTTAAGATATCGAAGTCATTAACAACTGTTGCAAGGACACATGTTATTGACTCAAATACGTATAGACCAGAAGATCAATATGATGAAAGAGGCATAAAAGGTAACTTGCACTCTTGGTCTAAGAACGGTTCTTGGTCAGGTGGAGCCTACACTGGCGACCATGCACATGGAGCTTTGATGTGGGACAAGCCTCGTGAGCTAAGCTCCTACAGAGGCGACGGCTACGAGATAGCTATGTGGTGTTCAGGAGAGGTAACGCCAATTATGGCCTTAGATGGTTGGAAGGGATCGAGTGGACATAACAATGTAATCATAGGCAAGGGACATTGGGATACTTTAACTTGCATGGGTGTCGGTATAGATGGTAGCTACGCTCATGTATGGTTCGGCGAAGAAGAAGACCCTGAAGGTTATTATTAGGATATATATATAATATTTTTTTATAGACTTTAGACAATTGAAACAATTTACTGAATTAATGTGCGTGTAGCAATGCTATATGCACATTTTTATTGTATAAATTTCATGAATACCACTTAAATACATATGTTTGCGCAATTCACAAAGCTGTTATATAATATTTGCTGGTGAGAGCGTGAAAAAGATAGGAGATATTAGAGTGTACTCTTGTACTGCAACTAACGAGAAAGAGTATACTGATTTGAATTTGAATATTAAAGAAGAAGACTTGTTCAGTGATGCTAAGATGTATAGAGAAGTAGCTCAAAGAATGAGCCTTGGTTTTGCTGCAATTTTTTATCCTATTGCAGGCACTCTTGAAAGTGAACTTGCTGGCATGATGCTTGACAAGGATGCTAATCTTAGAAGATTTGTTGAACTTAATGATTTAGATGAACTATACAAGTTAAAAGATTTTAATTTTAATTTGGAGCACTTTACTTGCATGCAAAAAGCTATGGCAGGTGAAGAGGCTCCTATTTGTTTTAAGCTTAATGGTCTTTTGTCCTTCTTATCACAAGTGATAGATATATCGAAGCTGCTATTAGCTTTTAGAAAGAAGCTTGATAAAGAAAAAATTTATGCATACTATAGACGAAACGTTTTAGACTTACTAGCACATCTTGATGAAGAGAAGGTAAAGATCATATGCCTTGCTGACCCGCTACTTAGTGTTGAGACGCTAGGACCCAAGATTGTTAAAGAGCTAGTGAATGATTTCTACTTTCCACTTATTAATGACATATTGCAGTATACAAACTTTAAGATACATATATGTCCTAAGCTCGGCTTTGCATTGTCAGACCTAGGACTATTTAATGAAATCAAAGTTGAGACTGATAAGATGACTTATCAAGAAGCGCTGTTAAGTTCATCTTACAGACTCTTTAGCAATAGATGCTTTAAGATTTTAGCTAATGTTAGAACGATTACAGTATTAGGGGGGAACTATGAATAAGAAAGAAAGACTACTAAAGATACTTAGTGGAGAGAAGGCAGACAGACCTGCTGTTATATGTCCAGGCGGCATGATGAATCCATGTGTAACTGAGCTTATAGAAAAGCACGGCATTGATTTTGCAAAAGCAAACTCAGACGCAGAAGAGATGGCAAAGCTATCGAAGCTAGTTGTTGAAGAAAATCTGTTTGAGAACTACGCAGTGCCATTCTGTATGAGTGTTGAGTCAGAGATGCTAGGATCAAAATGCGTTTACGGTAATAACTGTGAAGAAGCACACATAGTTGAGTATGCAATGGACAAGCTTGATCTAGATAAGCTTAAGCATGCCAAGGTTGATTTCAATAGAGAAGACGCCCTGATAGGAGCGATTAAAATTTTAAAGAATGATACCATACCAGTCATTGGTAACATAACAGGACCGTTCTCAGTTGCAACAAGCCTTGTTGATGCAAAGGAAATCTACGTTGGACTAAAGAAGAACAAAGAAGTTTTTGAAGAATTCATGACTTATATATCAGATAAGATTGCTGAGCTTGCGATTAAAGAGGTCGATGCAGGAGCCGATCTTATAGCTATCGCAGACCCAAGCGGCACAGCAGAGATACTTGGACCAAAGTACTTTAAAGAGTATCTAATACACTATGTCAACTACATCATAGACAAGATCAAAGCACATAAAGAGGTGCCTATTATAGTTCATATCTGTGGCAATATGAGGAGCGTTATCGATATAGTTGATGAGATTCACGCAGAGGCATTCTCCTTTGATGCCATGGTTAATCTAAAGAATGCAAAAAAATATATACACAAACCTGTCATGGGTAACGTGTCGACATATTTAATAGAAAATAACAGAGCTGATCAAGTTTACAAGGTCGCTCAAAATAGAGTCAAAGACGGTGTTGACATCATAGCTCCAGCCTGTGGGCTTGGCATGGGATCACCTCTTGACAATGTAAAAGCTATATTAAAGGGAGTAGAAGATGCCTAAAATTCACATACTTAGTGATGACAATATAATCGAAGCAAAAGAGGACAGCGTCCTTTTAGATGTACTAAGAGAGAACGGTTACTTTATAGAAGCACCGTGCAATGGCATGGGCACTTGCAAGAAATGCAAAGTTAGGATTATAGATGGCACCCATGAAGATGTAGTTCTTTCGTGCCAGTACAAGCTTAAGAGTGACATAAGCCTTGATTTCTTTGATGAGGCTAAGGCAGAGAACCTACTTACTTCAGATATAGATACTTTTGATGCGAGTGAGTCGGTTCTCACTATGAAGACTCACAGCTTTGAAGACAGTAGAGATGCCGATACTTCGTGGGAAGATGAGTATGAGAAGGTCTTCGGTCACATCTCATACAATGTATTAAAGAATACAAACTTTACTAAGGGTGTAAAGCATGCGATATATCTAAACGATGATGTGATAGCAATCCGCGATGAGGGTGATGACAAGATATATGCAGCTGCTGTTGATATAGGCACAACAAGTGTTGCAATATCAGTTCTTGATATAAGTAGTGCGAGAGTTGTAGAGAGAGCATCCTTTGTCAATCCGCAAATAAGTTTTGGACTTGATGTCTTGTCAAGAATGAGCGCAGCCATCGACCTAAAAGACAATTTATACAAGATGCAAGAACAGATCACTAAGGCAATCGAGGAGAATATAATAAAAATATTTAATAAGCACAGCTTGGATATAGATAGTTTATATGAAGTAGTCTTCTCAGCCAACTCCGTTATGATGCACATACTTATGGGTGTCGACCCGACGAGTCTTGGCGAAGCGCCATACAAGATAGTTAGCTACTTTAATTTTGAGATAGATGCAAAAGACATTGGCATGAAACTTGGAAGATATACAAAGGCTTTCACTATACCATCAATCTCGTCATACGTCGGTGCGGATATACTAAGTGGCGTTAATCATATAGACATAGAGAGCATAGACAAGAACGTCATGTTTATGGATATAGGCACTAATACTGAGCTAGTTTTAAAGTACAAAGACCACTACTATGCAAGTAGCTGCGCAGCAGGTCCAGCACTTGAAGGTATGAACATCGAGTTTGGTTCGAGAGCTGAGCTAGGCGCTATCGAAAATGTTTTCTTTGATCTTGATAGTGGAAGTAAAAACATAGTCGTGATAGGTAAGCAAAGAGCAAAATCGATATGTGGTTCTGGTGTTTTAGCTGTTATACGCGAGGCGCTTAAGGTGGGTCTAATTGATTACAGGGGAAGGCTTGTAAAGCTAGAAGACCTTGATGAAAACGATAAGCGAAGGGCTTTCTTAAAGGACATTGATGGCAAGAGCGTTATCGACTTAGGAGATGTCTACATCACTAAGAAGGACATACGTAACATTCAGCTATCAAAGAGTGCAATACTATCTGGGATAGTATTATTGTTCAAGAAGCTTGGCATGAGAGCTGAAGAAGTTGATGACTTATTCATTGCAGGTCAGTTTGGTTATCACTTATCAAAGGATATGCTTTTAAACACTTACTTTATACCAAAGATAGATGAAGAAAAGATTTCGTATCTTAAGAACACTTCACTTGATGGCGCAATCAGTGTAGTTTTATCAAAGAAGAAGAGAAAAAATCTTTTGAGTTTAAGCAAGAAGATAAAGTTTTTGGAGTTAAGTTATGATGACAACTATCAAAAAGCTTTTATCGACTGCTCATATTTTAAATAGGAGGAAGATATGAGAAAAGAAGAGTACTACAAAATTCTAGACGACTACGTCTATGAATACGAAGACGAAAAGATAGCAGAGGTGGCACAAAACTATATTGATGAAGGTTATGACGCACTTGATGCTATAGTTAACGGATTGGTTCCAGGGATGAAAAGAGCGGGGGAAGCTTTTCAAGAAGAGGAATATTTCGTAACAGACCTTTTGTTATGTTCAGATGCAATGAACAATGCACTTGATGTGTTAAGACCACACCTAGAGAAGAACGAACTTGAACACAATCACAAGATAGTCATAGGTGTTGTTGAAGGGGACACTCACGACATTGGTAAAAATTTAGTTAAGACTATGTTTCAAACACAAGGTTTTGAAGTCATAGACCTAGGCAGAGATGTTGAAGTGCATAAGTTTGTTGACGCCGCACAAGAGCATGGAGTTGACATCATATGTATGTCGACACTTATGACAACAACCATGAGAAACATGAGAAGAGTTATTGAGATACTTGAAGACAAAGGCATAAGAGACAAATACAAAGTAATGATAGGTGGAGGACCTATCTCACAATCATTTGCAAATAAGATTGGCGCAGATAAGTATACTGTAGATGCTGTCGAAGCCGTTAAAGCTGCTAAGGAGTTATTAAAAATAAAATAAAAAAGTAGGAGGAATTTGTGATGGACGAAAAATCATCAATCAAACCTAATGGATTGGCACTGATACCATTCATTGTATTTATAGGTTTTTTCTTGTTATCAGGAATCATTTTAGACAACATGGGTGTAGAGATGGCATTCTACCAAATACCATCACCTATAGCAGTACTTATTGGTACTATCGTTGCCTTCTTAATGTTTAAGGGATCGATAGACTCAAAATTCGAAGTATTCGTTAAAGGCTGCGGAGACGATAACATAATCATCATGTGTTTAATCTACATCTTAGCTGGTGCTTTCGCAACACTATCTAAGGCATCTGGCGCTGTTGACTCAGTTGTAAACTTAGGCTTAAGCTTAATACCAGTTCAATTCATAACAGCAGGTCTATTTGTAATCGCTTGCTTCTTATCAATCGCAACAGGTACTTCAGTTGGTACTATAGTTACAGTTGGTCCTATCGCTGTAGGTATTGCACAAAAAGCAGGTCTACCAGTTGCTTTAGTATTAGGGGCTTTAGTAGGTGGATCAATGTTTGGTGACAACCTTTCAGTTATATCCGACACAACAATCGCCGCAACAAGAACTCAAAATGTTGATATGAAGGATAAGTTTAGATCAAACTTCAAGGTAGCACTACCAGCCGCAATTGTTACAATGATTATCTTATTAATAGTTGCTAGGACATCTGGACCAGTTAACTTTGATGATTTAAGCTACAACTTTGTACTTATCTTACCTTACTTATTCGTACTTATAGCTGCTTTATGCGGTGTTAACGTATTCGTTGTACTTACACTTGGTATTGTATTCGCAGGTGGAGTTGGTATCGCAACTGGTTCATACAACGGACTTGAACTTTGCCAAAACATTTTCCAAGGCTTCTCAGGACAATTTGAAATATTCTTACTTTCAATGCTAACTGGTGGTCTTGCTAATATGGTTAGAGCTAACGGCGGTATCGAATGGCTAGTATTAAAGATAGCTAAGATGGCAAAGGGCAAAAGCTCTGCAGAACTATCTACTGCACTACTAACTATGATATCAAACGCTGCTCTTGCAAATAACACTGTATCAATCATCATATGTGGACCTATCGCAAAGAGAATTTCTAATAAATTCAAAGTTGACCCTAGAAGAACAGCTTCACTACTTGACATGTTCAGTTGTATAACTCAAGGACTTATTCCTTATGGTGCACAAATACTTATCGCTTCAGGCTTCACTGAAGGAGCAGTATCACCAGTTGAGTTAGTTCCATATATATGGTATCCAATGATATTATTAGTATTTGCAGTTCTATCAATCTTTGTTAGATACGCTGACCTTAAGACTAAGTGGAACTTCGAACTTGATAAGCCAGAAGAAGCATAAATTATATTAACTTGACCTAGAGAGGAAGATATTGTGATAAACATAAGAAAAGATTTACCTGAGATTTTTGATGAATTTAAAGACAAGAGAAGAGAATCGTTTTTAAAAGTAAAAGAGATTAAGGACAAGAACATACCTGTCATAGGTATATTCTGCACATTCTTTCCACAAGAGATAGCTTTAGCAGCAGGTGCTACATCGGTGTCACTATGCTCGACATCAGATGAGACCATAAAGGATGCAGAGAAGGATCTACCAACAAACCTTTGTCCACTTATCAAGGCAAGCTACGGCTTTGCTATAACAGATAAGTGTCCCTTCTTTTATTTCTCTGACCTTATAGTCGGAGAAACAACTTGCGATGGCAAGAAGAAGATGTATGAGTACCTTGGCATGATTAAAAACGTTTATGTTATGGAGCTGCCACAAAAGAGATCCGAGGAGAGCCTTAAGCTGTGGAAGGCTGAGATTAAAAAGCTTGCTGCATATGTATCTAAAGAGTTTGGATGCGAGATAACAGAAGAAAAGCTTAGAGAAGCAACTGTGATAAAGAACAATGAAAGAAGTGCTGTTAAAGACTTTTATGGCATAATGAAGGCTGATGAGCTTCCTATCATGGGTTTAGACTTATGGCACGTTTTAAATGGAGTGCAATTTGAATTCGATAAGAAGGCAATACCTGCTGAGCTTGCAGAGCTTAAGAAGAAAATTTTAAGTGAGAACAAACGCATCACAGGTAAGAAGAGGATACTTATTACAGGCTGCCCAATAGGTGGAGCGACTGAAAAGATAATAAAGGCTGTTGAAGACAACGGCGGCATTGTAGTTAGCTACGAAAACTGTGGAGGCGCTAAGGCGATAGATGAGAACGTCGACTTAAGTAACCCAGACATATATGATGCACTTGCAAAGAAGTATCTAAATATCGGCTGCGCATGTATCAGCCCTAACACACCAAGGCTTAATTTATTATCAAGAATGATAGATGAGTATAAGGTTGATGGCGTTGTTGATATGCAGCTTCAAGCATGTACACCATTCCAAGTAGAGACAAAAGTTATTAGAGACTTTGTCACAAAAGAAAAGAATACTCCTTACATCCAAGTAGAAACTGATTACTCAGAGTCAGACTTGGGACAATTAAATACAAGAATCGAAGCATTCATAGAGATGCTTTAGCTAGAAAGAGGCCCTCCTAGTGAGAGCCTCTATATGTTTTTAGCACAAAACAAAAGAGAGTGAGTATATACTCACTCTCTTTAGATATGTAATCCCATTATGTGCCGTTTTTCATAAGTAATTTATCCCCGCATATACGAGGTGGGTTCGTTATTCACAACTTCTAATGTCCACTTAAGGCATATTATCCATTGTAAAAAAATCACGGTCCCATATTATTATTGTCGGTTAAATTAATATGAAAAGCGCGCACTACAGGATATCTTATATATATTATATAGCAAAGATTTTTAAAATGCAAGTCATTTACACAAAATTTTTAGAAAAATTTATTATATCAGAGTGATCACTCACTACATAGCGTCTCTCTTCATTAGTCCTTGGATCCTTAAAGCTTATCTCGAAGGAATGCAATAGTTGCCTATCAACGTCCTCATAAGTCTTCTCATTGTACAGAGTGTCACATACTATAGGAAAGCCCAAGTACGCTAGGTGCAGTCTTATCTGATGCGTCCTTCCTGTACATAGATCCGCTTCGACTATAGAGAACTTCTCCGTGCTTAGAACTTTTTTGAATATGGTCTTTGCATAATCGCCCTCGTTGCTATCACAGACTCTCTTTTTTATATGATCAGTCTCGTCGGTCTTGATGTTCTTCTCAACTACTATCTCATCATAAGGAAAGCATCCATCGACTACTGCATGGTACTTCTTCTTGAAAGTGCCATTCTCCATCTGAAGCATAAGATTGTAGTGGGCGAAGGGGTTCTTCGCAACGACCATGAGACCTGTTGTGTTCATATCGAGTCTGTTGACAAGGCGAACGCGCCTCTTAAGAGAGCGTGACTGAAATAGATTGTTAAGAGCATTATACATAGTCGCACCTTGATTGTTCTTCGTCTCGTGCACCAAGATGCCCTTCTCTTTGTTGATAACCATGTAGTCTATAGTCTCATCTACTATGTCCATCTCGCATGTGAAGTCATCAGGCACTGTGTCCTCTTCGGGCATATGTATATGAAGCACCTCTCCTTTAACTATGGGTAGGTCCTTGCGTCTAAATTTTTCATTTACAAATATATCTTTATTAAGGTAGCTTCGTCTAAAGAGTCTCTTTGATATATTAAGCTCGTCAATCATCTCACTCATCTTGTCATATGACCTCTTTGCAACAAAGCATACATTGTATTCATCGTTAATCACATTATCACCTACGAGTAAATTATATTATATATTAAGAGTTTTTACAAGCGAAGAGCATTTAAAACATTGAAAAAATACTATTTTTGTTATATAATTAAATAATAGTTCATACAGAGGTGACGATATGAGTGAGAGAATTATAAATATACTCGCTAAAGACGACGACTTAAGTAAGAAGATACTCTTAGAGCTTGAAGATAAGCTTGGAGAGCAGGGCTTCATTACGACTAGAGACTTTAATAAGGACGCAGAGTTATCTATAGTATTGGGTGGTGACGGCTCCTTCTTAAGAAGTGTGCATCAAAATGATTTTCCTGAAGTGCCTTTCGTTGGTTTCAATACAGGCCACTTGGGTTTCTTTCAAGAGCTTTCAATTGACGATGTCGATAGATTTGTAGAGGAGTATATTGCCGGTGAATATAGACAAGAGCCCATGCACTTAATAGAGACTAATGTGTCTTATGAGGGCGGAAGCGAAAGACTGCTCTCTGTTAACGAGATGGTTGTCAAGGCAAACAACTCAAAGGCGGTTGAGCTTGATGTCTTTATTAACTCAAACTACTTAGAGAGGTTCTTTGGCGACGGACTTATAGTTTCTACACCAGTAGGCAGCACTGCATATAACTACTCAGTACGTGGCAGCGTTGTGCATCCTAAGCTTGAGTGCCTACAAATAACGCCACTAGCACCTATCAACTCGAAGGCCTTTAGATCCTTACAAAACTCACTTATAGTTCCACCGAACTTCATAGTAAGGCTTGAGCCAAAGAAGAGATACGAAGGCGAGATCATACTTCTTAACGATGGTGAGGAGACCATATTCAAAGACGTTAAGTACGTAGAGATTGATATGAACTACAAGAAGATTTATAGAATAGTATTTGCTAAAGATAGTTATTGGAACAACTTAAAAGATAAATTTTTATAGGAGGCATAGATGTACGATTTTCATTTGCATTCAAATTTTTCAGTTGACTGCAAGGTTCCACCTGAGGATATGGTTAAGGAGGCTATCAAACAAGGGCTTAAAGCTATATGCTTTACTGACCACATAGACCTTTCGCTTGACCAAGACAAAAGTAAAACAGTTCTCTTTAACATAGAGGACTACCTAAAAGAGATAAATAAATTAAAATACTCTTACATAAACGAGATAGAAGTATTAAAGGGAGTGGAGTTTGGTCTTCAGCTTGGACTTGTTGATGAGTATAACGAGCTAAGCAAGAACCCCTTCGACTTTATACTTTGTTCTATACACAGTATAGATGGAGAGAAAATCTTTTCAAGAGAGAAGAACTTCATTAGTGACTACGAAGAAGGACAGATTAAGTACTACACACAGATGCTAGAGGTCTTAAAGAACTTTGATAGCTTTGACTCACTTGCACATATCGACTTTATCGATAGGTACTACAAGTACAAAGATATTGAATACGAGTTTACAGATGCAGCTAAAGAGATAGTCTATGAGATATTAAAACTGCTCATAGACAAAGAAAAGGCATTGGAAATAAACACTGCTGCACTTCGCTTTGATATGAAGTGCTTCCATCCACAAGACGACATACTTGATATGTATAAAGAGCTTGGTGGTGAGCTAATAACTCTTGGCTCTGATGCGCACTATACACAGGACCTTGCATATGGTATAAAAGATGCTCAGAGGTATCTAAAGGATAAGGGCTTTAAGTACCTATACATCTACAAGAAGAGAAGACCATATCCAATACATTTATAATGCTTTTTAAATAAATATTTAAAAAGCATTCAATCAAAGCTTGACCGTTTGTTAAGCTTTGATATAAAAATTAATAAAAAACAACTATCACTCCTTGATTATTTCTTCAAGGAGTGATAAAGTATATTTAGGGACACGAAACATTTGTAAAGGAGGAGCACTATGTTTAAATCACTAAAACCTCTTTTAAGATATTTCAGAAAGTACAAGTGGGGTTACATACTAGGGATATTCTTCCTACTGTTCATAGACGTTGTTCAGTTATACATACCTCAAATACTTAAGTACTTTGCAAACGACTACCAAAGGGGAGTCCTTACTATGAAGCTTGCGACAAAGTATGCACTTCTTACTATAGCTACAGGATTAATGGTTGCTGTTGCGAGATATTTTTGGAGAAACTACATAATAGGTAACTCGATGAGAGTTGACTATGATTTGAGAAAAGATTTCTTTTGGAAGTTAACGAGTCTTTCTCAAAATTTTTTTAATACGCACAAGACAGGGGACCTAATGAGTCTTGCGACTAACGACATAAACGCTGTTAGGATGACTCTTGGTCAAGGCATCATCATGTTTATCGACTCAACATTCTTACTTATACTTAACTTTGTAATGATGATCGCAACAACAAACGTCTTGTTTGCATCAAAAGTTTTATTCACAATACCACTTATCATACTATTAGTAACAAGATTCGGTGGTGTTATTCACTCACGCTTCAAAGCAGTGCAAGCTCAATATGGCAAGATAACAACTAGGGCACAAGAGAACTTCTCTGGCATTAGAATTATCAAAGCCTTCGGTCAAGAAGAAGAGAACAAGAAGCTCTTTATTGAAGAGAACCTTAAGTACTACGACACGAACATTGAACTTGCAAAAATGCAAAGCTTTTTTAATCCATTTATACAAGTATTAAGCAACCTAAGCTACCTTTTCTTACTCTTCTTTGGAGCAAAAGAGGTTATGCAAGGCACTATGCTACTAGGGGACTTCATTGCCTTCAATGCATACTTAGGACTAATGATGTGGCCAGCGAGAGCCCTTGGCATGGTTATAGTCTTTATGCAAAGAGGCGCCGCATCCATGGACAGGCTTAACAATATATTCAATACCGAGCCAGAGATAGTTGATGCGAAAGATGCCATCGACTTGAAAGACACAAAAGGCGAGGTCGAGTTTAAAAATGTTTCGTTTAAGTACGCAGAGGACCTTCCATATGCACTTAAAGACATAAGCTTTAAGATAAGCCCGGGTAAGACACTTGCTATACTAGGCAGGACTGGTAGTGGCAAGTCAAGTATAGTTAATGTTATGCTAAGACTATACGAAGTGAATCAAGGTCAGATACTTATCGATGGTCACGACATTAAGGATATAAAACTAAACTCACTAAGGGAGAACATTTCTTATGTGCCACAAGACGATTTTTTATTTTCAAAGACTGTTAAAGAGAACATCGAGTTTCACTACGAGCATGAGCTTGATGATGAGACTATAGAAAAGTATGCCAAGATAGCTGGAGTATATGATGACATTATGGACTTTAAGGATGGCTTCGATACTATACTAGGCGAGAGAGGCGTAACTTTATCTGGAGGTCAAAAGCAAAGAGTCTCTATAGCGAGAGCCTTAGCAAAGGAAAAGAACATACTTATCATGGACGACTCCTTATCTGCTGTTGATACTGAGACTGAAGAAAAGATATTACAAAATCTTAATAGAGACGAAAGAGGCGCATCGAAGATTATCATCTCACATAGAGTTTCAACTATAAAGGATGCAGATGAGATATTATTCATAGAAGATGGTGCTATAGTCGAGAGAGGAACTCATGATGAACTAATTAAGCTTAACGGTAGATACAATAAATTATATGAAGATCAATTATTAGAGCAAAAGATAAATAGAGGTGATGAATGATGGAAAGAAACATAGACGATATTAACTATCAAGGCAAGAAATCCAAAAACACCTTTATGAGAATGCTCTCATATGCAAGACCATACACCCTACAGCTAATCGCGACTTTCGTGATGATAATTATGCTAACAGGTCTTGCGCTCCTTAGTCCATACTTGATTAAGGTTGCCATAGACGAGCATATACAAATCGAAAAGATTAGGATGTATGAGTACCCAAGCCCTAATGAAAAAACTTTAAGTGTAGTTCGAACTAAGGATAATATGCAAGGCGGTATTCCATACTTAATAAGAGAGAGTGATCTAAGTAAGGAAGAGAAGAAAGAGTATGAAGGCAGAGGCGCTTTTCATCTAAAAGAGGATGGAGACGGAGCCTACCTATACAAGTCGGGTGACGAAACAAAGACCGCCATATACGAAGTGAGCCCTAGTGAGTTTAAAGCGTATAGACAGAGGGACTTCAAAGCCATAAACAGACTGAGTTTGTACTTCCTTCTTGCAATCATCTTAACCTTCGTGCTTGACTACTTGCAAACGATGTCCATAACAGTGGCGTCACAAAAGATGATCTACAGTATGAGAATCGAAGTTTATGACCACATCATATCGAGGTCGCTTAGCTTTTTTGATAGAAACGCCATAGGTAGATTAACAACAAGACTTACTAACGATATAGAAGCCGTTAGTGAGATGTACACAGACGTAATGATAACATTGTTCAAAGACATATTTATGCTTGCAGGCATCATGCTCTTTATGTTGTCAATGGACTTAAAGCTAAGTCTACTAAGCTTCATTACTTTGCCAATCATACTAGTTGTTTCTATATACTTTAGAGACAAGATAAGAAAGATACTTGCTCTATCGAGAAAGAAGCTATCACTAATCAACTCTAAGCTTAACGAAAACATTTCAGGTATGAGATTGATACACATATTTGGCAAGGAAGACAAGATTAACAGAGAGTTCGACGAAGCTAACTCTGACTACAGAGACACTATGCTTAGAAGAGTAAAGCTATTCTCTATATACAGGCCAGGCATAGATATAATAAGAAATATAGCTATAGCGAGCCTTATCTACTTCGGCGCGAAAGAAGTATTAAATGAGACTATGTACTTCGGTATGCTTTATCTATTCATCGACTACCTTAAGAAGTTCTTCATGCCTATCATGGACTTAACAGAGAAGTATAACATCACACAGTCAGCCATGGTATCAGCTGAGAGAGTCTTTGCCATACTTGATGATGATAGCGAGATCAAAAATCCAGAGCATCCACTTAAATTTGACGACGTACAAGGCGAGATTGAATTTAAGAATGTAAGCTTTAGTTATATAAAAGGCGAGCCTGTGCTTAAGAACATATCCTTCAAGATAAAGAAGGGTGAGTCCATCGCCTTAGTAGGTCCTACAGGTTCAGGTAAGACATCGATCATATCACTATTAACAAGATTTTATAATATAGACGAAGGCGAGATACTAATCGACGGCATCAACATTAACGACATAAGAAAAGAAGACCTTAGAAGGAACATAGGCGTTGTCTTGCAAGATGTATTTTTGTTCTCAGGTACTATCAGGGACAATATCAAACTTAACAAAGACATATCAGATGAAGAGATACTTAAGATATCGAAGTATGTTAATGCCGACTCCTTTATCCAAAAGCTTCCAGGCAAGTATGACGAACCTGTTATGGAGAGGGCATCGACACTATCATCAGGTCAAAGGCAGTTACTTAGCTTTGCAAGGACACTAGTATATGAACCAAAGATACTCGTGCTTGATGAAGCCACTTCCAACATCGATACAGAGACAGAACTTTTAATACAAGACGCGGTGAAGAAACTTATCAAAGGAAGGACATCCATCGCCATAGCGCATAGATTATCAACTATACAACACGTTGATAAGATACTCGTTATTAAGAACGGTACTATTAGAGAAGAAGGTACGCATCAAGAGCTTCTTGACAAGAAGGGTCTTTACTACGACTTATATAGATTACAATATGATAAATAGTTTAGAAAGAAAGCTAATCAAGTTCGATTAGTTTTCTTTTTTTTATTCTTTATGTTTTATTCATGCACTTAGTGGGTATATAAATAATAGTAAAATATAAAGGAGTGATATTATGGGACTATTTGATTTCATATCAGCGAAAGCGAGAGAAGAACAAAGAAAAGAAAGAATGAAGAACGCAGGCAACATTGCCATGGGTACTTTATTAGGACTAGCAGCAGGTGCTGCAGCAAGTTATCTATTCGCACCAAGAAGTGGTGAAGAAACTAGAGAGATGATTGCTAAGAAGAGTAGAGATACTTATAATGACATGAGAGAAGGCCTTGCTAATGCAACTCAAAGAGCAAAAGAGCTTGGTCAATGCGCTATGGAAAAGGCAAAAGAGTTTAAGGAAGAAGCTGCTCAAAGAGCTGAAGAACTTAAAGAAGAAGCTGAAGAAAAAGCTAAAGAGCTTAAAGATAAGGCAGAAGACAAGGCAATCGATGCTAAAAAAGAAGTAGAAAAGAAGGCTAACGACGTTAAGAAGGATGTTGAAAAAGAAGTAGAAAAGGCTAAGAAATAGGTGATAATATGGGCATAGATTTTGGCAAAATTAAAGATGAAGCAGCTAAAAAAGCTGAAGAATTAAAGAATGAAGCAGCTAAAAAGGCTGACGAACTAAAGAACGAAGCTGAAAAAAAGGCTGACGAACTAAAGAACGAAGCTGAAAAAAAGATTGACGAAGCTAAAGATGCTGCTGAAAATGTAAAAGATGAAGCGGTAGACAAAGCTAAAGAAATTAAAGAGGATGTAGAAAACGCATTTAAGAATATTGGGAAATAGGTGATATAATGGACGCAATGTATATATTAAAATGTGTGCTAATAGTTTTTGGTATAGCAGCACTAGGTTCATTAGCTTATCTATTCATTAAAATCGCTTCATCAATTAGTACTATGAAGAACATGATGGAAGAGAACAGACTTAATATCGGCCAAACAGTAGCTAAACTTCCTGAAGTGATGAACAATGTTAACGGTATCACAAGTAATGTTAACGGACTTGTTGACGATATAAGACCAGACATCAAAGAGATTACAACAGAGACTAAGGACCTTGTGAGAGACCTTGGACCAAACATCAAAAGCGTTACTGATGATGTAAGTAGACTTGTTAATGATCTAAGACCAAATATCGCAGGCATTATGAATAACATTAACGGCGTTACATCTGATGTATCTAGACTTACTAATACAGCTATGGGTATTACCGATAGCGCGATTAGTACTGTAAACAGAATCACATCACAAGTTGCAAACACTGCAAACAATGCTTATGGTGCAGTTAATGGTTTACTTGGCAATGTGAAGGACTCCATCTATGAAAAGAAGATGAAGTCAAAGAGCATGATTGAAAATATTATCGTGAAGGTAATGGACATTTTTAAAAGAAGCTAATAAGTTCTAAAAAAGCTAATAAATTCTAAAAGAAGGACTCGTGAGAGTCCTTTTTCTTTGCATAAATATAGCCTACACATTTGAGAGTGTAGACTACTTTTTTAATATTCGATTTCTTTCAATACTTCTTCAGTATATATATTGATAAGTTTTATCTTTTTGTCGTCCATCATAGCAACTGAGGCGATGCCATCTTTAGGTATAGTTGTTGAACCAGGGTTTAATAAGATGACGCCGTCCTTCACATCTAAAACTTTTATATGTGTGTGGCCAGTAACTATCATCTTGATGCCTGAGTCTTTTGCGTACTCAAGCCTTGCAAACTCTGTCTCCTCATAGCCATGTATAAGCATAGTCTTAAGTCCATTGATATCAAGAACTCTCATCTTGTTTGTAAGGTCCTTATCTGTTACCATCTGATCGACGTCACTGTCACAGTTACCTCTTACGTAGATAATGTTGTCTCGCTCTTTTAAGTATGCAGCAAGATCCTTTGGATTGTAATCAACTGGAAGCGCATTACGAGGTCCGTGATATAAGACGTCGCCTAAGTGGTATATGGTCTCGCAGTCCTTAAGCACTTCAAGCGCTCTTAGTGTTTCGTCGATGCCACCATGTGTGTCGCTTATAAAACCAATTTTCTTTCTCATTATATATAAACTACCTTCTCTGTTCTTTCTTTTGCCTTTGGAACTTCATCAGCATATCCCAAAGCCATTAGTCCATATGAGATGTGATTAGCTGGAATCTTAAATGAATTCAATACTTCTCTTACGCCTTCGTCCTTGTTGCCTCTTAGTTGATTGATCCAAACAGATGCAAGTCCAAGTGCATGGCTTGCTAAGTAGATGTTCTCCATGGCAGTTGATGTGTCTGCGTCGCCTAATTTTAAATCTTCAGGCACAGTTATTATGATTAAAGCCTTTGCATCATATATGCGGTAGTCATCTCTATCAAGTGACTTTGCTATGGCGGAGGCTAGTCTTTGTATATCTTCTTCTTTAGTCACAACAGTGAAGAGTCTCTCTTGCTTATTCATACCTGTTGGTGAAGCCTTTGCACACTCAATTATCTTCTCAAGTAGATCACGAGGTACTTCATCAGTTTTAAACTTTCTTATGCTTCTTCTTGTCAATAGGTTTTCTATTGCGTCCATATCATCACAACCTTTCTTATAATTATTATACCACAAAAATGGGTATAATGATAAGGGTGATTATATGAAGGACAATTTTTTAATACAAGGTATGAGCTGCGCTGCTTGCTCGGCAAGGCTTGAAAAAGTATTATCAAGGCAAGATGGCGTTTCAAGAGCAAATATCAATCTATCGTCTAATAGAGCGAGAGTTATATATGATGAAAATCTAATTTCCCGTGACGATATTTTAGCTGTCATCTCAAGAGCGGGCTTTACTGGCTACTACCAAGAGAGCCGTGACATAGCTAAGGAAAGGGAGCTTAGAGAGAAGGAAATAAAAACACTTAAGCGCGACTTTATCATCTCTTTAGTCTTTGCTTTACCACTTTTCTCAGTTATGTTCCTACACATGGCAGGAGTGCATGTCTTCTATGCGGATCCGTGGTGGCAGTTTGCCTTTGCGACTTTGGTACAAATTTTTGGAGGACACAGGTTTTATAAAGGAGCAATCAGCTCATTAAGGAGCAAGACCTTTAACATGGATGTGCTTGTTTCTATGGGCACCACAGCTGCCTACCTATACAGCATATACAATATGTTTATATCGAACCCACATCTATACTTCGAGTCTTCAGCAGTCATCATTACACTAGTATTACTAGGTAAGCTTATGGAAGCTAAGGCGAAGGCAAAGACAAACGAAGCGGTTGATAAATTACAAAATTTAAAAGTCGATACTCTAACTGTCATTAAAGATGGCACTGAGAAGACTATTAATATAGACGAGCTTGAAGTAGATGACATCGTTCTTGTTAGACCAGGTGAGAGGGTCGCCTCAGACGGAGTCATCATAGAAGGCGAGGCGTCAATCAATGAAGCGATGATTACAGGCGAGAGCCTTCCTGTGAATAAAACGGTAGGTGACGCAGTTATAGGATCGACTGTCAACGGACCTAGTACGTTTAAGTTCAAGGTCACAAAGGTTGGTGACGACACTACACTAGCTAACATCATAAGGATGGTTGACGACGCAGCAAGTTCGAAGGCGCCGGTGCAAAGGATGGCAGACAAGATTGCTAATGTCTTTGTTCCATCGGTAATGGCTATTGCATTTTTAACTTTTTTGATTTATACTATATTTAAGGACGCTAATACAGGTATTATTAACGCAATCAGCGTTTTAGTTATTGCTTGCCCATGTAGTTTGGGACTTGCAACACCTACCGCCATCATGGTAGCAACTGGTAGAGCAGCACAGTCAGGCATACTTATAAAGTCTGGCGAAGTTTTGGAAGCAAATGCTAAAGTCGATGCAGTATGTTTTGACAAGACAGGCACACTTACAGAAGGCAAGCTTGCTCTTACTAAGTTTATAAACAAATCATCAATGAGTGATGCTGACATCTTAAAGTATGCTTATAGTGCTGAGAACCAATCAGAGCACTTAATAAGCGAAGCAATATCATCTTATGCAAGGGATAGAGGAGTTTCTTATATAGAAGCTGATGAGTTTGAAGCAATTCACTCCAAGGGTGTACGCGCGAAGCTTGATGGCAAGGAAATAATATTATCGAACGAAAGATACTTTGACGAGCTTGGCATAGATTACGACAAAGACATAATGAAAGAACTTTTAGATGAGGGCGCAACCGTCATAGTCATGGCTGTAGATAAATCAGCTGTAGCTTACTTTGCAATTGAAGACAGCTTAAGAAGTGACAGTAAAGAAGCAATCGCTAAGATCAAGGCTATGGGTATAAAGACATACATGCTTACAGGGGACAATAATACTGTCGCTAGGAACGTCTCTCATAAACTTGGTATAGATGATTTCAGAGCAGAATTGCTTCCAGAAGACAAGCTTAAAGCCATAGAAGAGATAAAGGGCGAGTGCACAAAGCTTGCCATGGTAGGTGACGGTGTAAATGATGCACCAAGTCTCGCAAGTTCAGATGTTGGATACTCAATCGCATCAGGTACAGATGTTGCGTTAGAAGCAAGCGACATAAGCTTATTAAACAATTCTATCTTTGGTGTTGTAAGAGCTTTAGAACTATCGCGAGCAGCCATGAAGATAATCAAAGAAAACTTATTCTGGGCGTTCTTCTACAACGTGGTTGGCATACCATTTGCCATGCTAGGACTACTAACACCTATGCTTGCAGGGACTGCGATGGCATTCTCATCAGTATGCGTTGTTACAAACTCACTAAGATTAAGATATAAGTAGAATAGAGGAGGAAATTTATGGATAGCAAAAAATTAGACATCGCTAGAAACAGAAAAGGTTTCATAGCTGCCTTAGACCAAAGTGGTGGATCAACACCAAAGGCCTTAAGACTATATGGTATTGATGAGGATAAGTACTCATCCGAAGATGAGATGTTTAAGCTTGTTCACGATATGAGAACAAGAATCATCAAAGCGCCAAGCTTCAATAAGGATCACATACTTGGAGCAATACTATTTGAACAGACTATCGATAGAGAGATTGATGGTATGAAGACAGCTGACTACCTATGGAATAAATTAGAGATACTTCCATTCGTTAAGGTTGACCAAGGTCTTGCTGATTTGGAAAATGGCGTACAAGTTATGAAAGAGATGACTAAGCTTGACTCGCTTCTTGAAAGAGCGAAGGAAAGAGGTATCTTCGGTACTAAGATGAGATCTGTTATCAAAGAGTTCGACTGCATAGGCATCAAAGAAGTTGTTAAACAACAATTTGATTATGCTAAAAAGATCATCGCTAAAGGCTTCGTACCTATAATTGAGCCAGAAGTTGATATACATGCAGAGTATAAGGGCGAGATTGAAAAGATCTTATTACAAGAGTTAAAAGACAATATTGAAAAGCTAGATAAGGATGACTACATCATGTTAAAGCTTACACTACCTGAAGAAGACAATCTATACCTACCACTATATGACTACGACAATGTTTTAAGGATAGTAGCACTTTCTGGTGGATATACAAGAGAAGAGTCTAATGAAAGACTTGGAAGAAACCACAGAGTCGTTGCTTCATTCTCAAGAGCACTTACTGAAGGAGCAAAGGCAAGTATGACAGATGAAGAATTTAATAAACACATGGAGGAATCCATAGAATCAATTTATAAGGAGTCGATTAAGTAATGAAAAGAATTTTAAAAGTAAACGGAATGAAATGTGAAGGATGTAGCAAAGCTATTGAAAAGGCATTAGAAAAATTTGATGAAATTGACGTTGTAACAGCTGATTTCGCATCAGGTCACGTTAATATCGAAAGCAAGGAAGAGTTCGATCTAGCAAAGGCAAAGAAAGCTATCGAAGACCTTGGATATGACGTAGAAGACTATGAAGGAGTTAAATAAGAGAATACTCGATATAGCAGAAAATTTACTCAAAATAGATTCACCATCGGGCATGTGTCAGATGGTGAATACTTATATTGAAGAGCATTTCAAAGGCAAATTGAGCTTAGAAAAAACAAATAAGAATGCTCTTTATGCTATATTGAAGGGAAAAGATTCATCTAAGCTAAGGATAGTAACTGCTCATGTTGATACACTTGGAGGCATAGTATCAAGAGTGAAGGACAACGGCAGATTAGAGTTTGAAAACATAGGCGGCTTTATGTATGCTTCACTTGAAGGAGAGTTAGTAAGAGTTTATACAAAGAAGGGCGTAGTGAGTGGAACAGTGCTTCCAAATAAGGCGAGCGTTCACACTATGGAAGACGAAAGAGAAAAGACTCTTCCAAGAGAGAGACATTCGACAGAGATAAGGCTTGACATAGTATCATTTACTAAAGAAGAGACTATAGAGCATGGCGTAGGTGTAGGCGACTTTGTTGCCTTTGAGCCGCGCACGAGAGTTACAGAAGACTTTCTTGTATCACGCTTCATAGATAATAAACTTCATGCAGCAATCATGATCTATGAGATGGAAGAAGTACTTAATAATAATATTGAACTCGCATGTGACACGATGTTTTACTTTACAAACTTCGAAGAGCTTGGCCACGGCATAAGCTATGTGCCAGACAAGGCATATGAGGTACTTGCTCTTGACATAGGTATAGTTAGCTATGAGAACAACTCAGCTGAAGACAAGGTAACTATAGTTGCAAAAGATTCAAGAACACCTTACCCAATAGACTTTAGAGACAGACTTGAAGATTTAGCAATTAAAAATAAAATTGACTATGCAATAGATGTTCATCAAAGATATGGCTCAGATGGATCACTTGGTGCAGTCGCAGGACTTAATCTAAACTTCACCTGCATAGGTGTGGGAACTGACGCGTCACATCATATTGAAAGGACAAATATCAAGGCGATAGAGAACGCAGAGAAACTATTGAGAGCTTACTTAGAAAATTAAATAAGGTATATACCAGATAGGCGGGCAGTACAGATGCTCGCCTTTTTATATGCGCAAAAAAAGACTCCGAAATTAATCGGAGTCCATATAGTAATTATTTTAAATTATTTGCCAAGATTTTCATGAATCTTATCAAAAACGAATTGAACTTGTGGTCCAATAATGATTTGGATTGAATCCTTATCAGGTTTGATAAGTCCTAAAACTTTTGCTTCTTTAATTTTTGCTTCGTTAACCTTAGCGCCATCTACTAAGCTTGTTCTTAGTCTAGTTGAGCAGTAGTCGATGTCTTCAATGTTATCTTTTCCACCAAGGCCTTCGATGATGATAGATGCAACTTCATCAAAGTCATTGTTCTTTGTAACTGTATCTGCGCTTACTTCAACATCGTCATCTTCTCTACCAGGAGTCTTTAAGTTAAATGTTCTGATGAAGAACTTGAAGATGAAGTAGTAGATTACGAAGAATACTAGTCCAAGTGGAATTAGCATCCAAGGGTTATTAGCAACTGGGTTTCTTAATGATAAGAAGTAGTCAACAAAACCTGCTGAGAAACCAAAGCCTGCTGTCCAGTGGAAAGCTGCTGCGATAGCAACTGAGATACCTGTTAATAATGAGTGAACAAAGTATAGAGCTGGAGCTAAGAACATGAATGAGAATTCAAGAGGTTCAGTAACGCCTGTGAAGAATGATGCGAATGCTGCTGCAACTAATAATGATTTAGCAACGTTCTTCTTTTCAGGTTTAGCTTCTTGATACATAGCAAGAGCTGCGCCTGGAAGACCAAACATCATTACAGGGAAGAAACCTGCTTGGTACATACCTGTTACACCTTTAACAGCTGTACCTGCTTCAAGAGAAGCTGCGCCGCCTAAGAAGTTAGGTATGTCGTTGATGCCAGCAATATCAAACCAGAATACTGAGTTTAGTGCGTGATGAAGACCTGTAGGTATTAGTAGTCTGTTAAAGAATGCATATATACCTGCACCTATAGCACCTAAGCTTTCAATACCTTCACCGAAAGCAACTAGAGCGCCAAATAGTATAGGCCATACATAGTAAAGAATTGCTGAAACGATTATCATGAATAAAGATGTCATGATAGGAGTAAGTCTTCTACCACTAAAGAATGCAAAAGCATCTGGTAGTTGAACTTGATAGAACTTGTTGTATGCCAATGCTGCAACAAGACCTGAGATGATACCAACAAATACGTTACCGTTGTTCATCTTTTGCCAACCGTCAGTTAGAGCTAGTTCAGATACATCTACTCCTCTAAATACTGCAACAGTACCTGCTGAAAGAAGTGTAGTTGCGATTAAGAATGCTACTAGACCTGATAGACCTGCTGCACCGTTTCTATCCTTAGATAGACCATAAGCAACACCAACTGCGAATATAATTCCTAAGTTGTCAAGTATAGCTGCGCCTGTCTTGATTAAGAATGCAGCAATGATGCTGTTAGAGCCCCAACCTGTTGGGTCAATCCAATAACCGATACCCATTAGTAGAGCAGCAACTGGTAGTATAGCTACTGGTTGCATCAAAGCCTTACCTAGGTTTTGAAGTTTTTTCATCATAATAATGACCTCCTTAATAAAATTGAATAATAATTACTATTATTATATATATTATACCACATTCATTCGAAATTAGAAATACTAAACAAAAATTTGTTTGCAAAAATTAGATATTTATTGTAGAATGAGTATAGAGACACTTAGTATTAAGTAAAATTAATTTAAGTGAATTATCAGGGGGTGTTACTATGCTTATAAAGGGAGCTAATGTTTACTGCGATGGTAAATTTATTAGAAGGGACATTGCTGTGAGTGGAGAGATATTCACCGTATACAGTAGTGACGACATCGTTAAAGACTATGCAGATCTTTACATCATACCAGGACTAACTGACATACATTTCCATGGAGCGATGGGTAAGGACCTTTGTGATGGAACTAAGGAGTCTATCGATACCATATGCGAGTATGAAGCAAGAAATGGTGTTACACAAGTCATACCTGCTACTATGACCTTAGCAGACGAAGAGCTTGAAAGGATATTCAAAGCGATTGGTGAGTATGAAGGAGGCAAGGGAGCAGAGTTTATTGGCGTGCACATGGAAGGACCATATATATCAAAGGACAAGATAGGTGCGCAAAATCCAAAATACTTAGCCGTGCCGAGCCTTGATAACTTTGACAAGTACCAAAAGCTTTCTAATAATAGAATCAAAAAGATAACCATAGCACCTGAGGTAGAAGGAGCGAAGGACTTTATTAAAGAGAGAGCAGACGAGGTCGTCATATCCATAGGACATACTGACTGCGATTACGATACTGCACTTGAAGCCTTTGACCTTGGAGCAAAATCGGTAACACACTTATTCAATGCGCTTAACGACATTAAGCACAGAAGCCCTGGTGTATGCGGTGCAGCTTTTGACAGCCCTGAAGTCATGGTTGAACTCATAACAGATGGGGTGCATATACACCCTTCAGTAATAAGGATGATATATGCAATGTTTGGCGACGACAGAGTCATACTTGTATCTGACTCCATGATGGCAACTGGCCTTTCTGATGGCAAGTACAGCCTTGGTGGCCAAGATGTATATGTTAAGGGTAAGAAGGCAACTCTTGAGTCAGGAACTATTGCCGGCAGTGCAAGTAATTTATTTGACTGCATTAGATATGCTTACTCGATAGGCGTACCTTTTGAATCACTAGTTAAATCTGCAGCAGTAAACTCTGCTAAGGAAGCTGGCATATATGATAAGTATGGCAGCATCAGAGTGGGCAAGTATGCAAACTTTGTTGTAGTTGATAAGGATTTAAACATAGCCGATGTATATATTAGAGGCAAACAAATAGGTGGAGTAAATGAGAACAATTAAAGGAACTATTGCTAACAAAGGTCTTGTCTTAGGCAAGGTAAAGGTCTTTAGTAATGAGAAGATTGTTATTAGTAAAGAAAAGATTGATGACAGCGCTAAAGAACTTGCAAAGCTTGATGAGGCTATAAAAGCGTCCATCAAAGGACTAGATTGCTTATATGAGAAAGCAAAAGTGGATGCAGGCGAAGAAGAGGCACAGATTTTCGAAGTGCACAAGATGATGCTTGAAGACATAGAGTATCAAGACGAAATTAGAAGAAACATAAACGAAGAAAAGTTCAACGCTGCATATGCTGTGAGCTTAGCTGAAGAAAAATTTTACGAAGTCTTTAACAGCATGGACGACGAGTATTTTAGTCAAAGAGCAAAAGACATTAAAGACATATCGCAAAGATTAATAAAAAACATACTTGGAATTAAGAACTCATTTAGTGAAGGACTTGATGAAAAAGTTATTTTATACGCAGAAGATTTATTGCCAAGTCAAACGCTAAACATTGACAAGGATAAACTTCTTGCAATCGTTACAGTTAAAGGCTCAACACAATCACACACAGCAATACTAGCAAAGTCTATGAACATAGCATCGCTTGTAAACTTAGACTGTGATCTTGATAAAGAGCTTGATGGCAAGCTAGCCATACTTGATGCATATAATGGAGACTTCATTATAGATCCAGATGATGCTTTGCTTAAAGATGTAAAGAAAAGGATAGAGAAGGAAGAGGCAAGAAGGCTTGAATTAGAAAAATTAAAGACAAAAGAAGCCATCAGTAAAGACGGTACGCATATAAGTGTCTACGCTAACATTGGTAAGTCTAAAGACTTACCGCTTGCTATTGCCAACGGTGCAGAGGGCATAGGACTATTTAGAACAGAGTTTTTATACCTTGGTAGAGACTCTCTTCCAACAGAAGAAGAACAGTTCAAGGAGTATAAGTACGTTGCCGAGGCTATGCAAGGTAAGGAAGTCATAGTTAGAACTTTTGACATAGGCGCGGACAAAAAGGTTGATTATCTAAATCTACCTGAAGAAGAAAATCCAGCTTTAGGCTATAGAGCGATAAGGATATGCCTTGACAACGAAGAATTATTCAAAGCACAGCTTAGAGCCATCATTAGAGCGTCTCACTATGGCAATATAAAAATTATGCTTCCTATGATTAACGATGTATGGGAAGTAAAGAAGAGTAAAGAGATTATTCAAGAGATATTTAATGAACTTAGAGAGAAGGGCGTGCCATTTAACGAGAACATCGAAGTAGGCATCATGATAGAGACGCCGGCAGCAGCCATCATCAGTGATGATCTTGCAAAGGAAGTAAGTTTCTTTAGTATAGGTACAAACGACTTAACGCAATACACGCTTGCTGTTGATAGACAAAATGAAAAGATAGCAAGACACAGAGACATTCATCACAAAGCACTGCTTAAGCTGATGGAGATAACATGCGCAAATGCAAAGAAGCACGGCGTAAAGATAAGCGTGTGCGGCGAGCTTGGAAGCGACCCTGAGATGACTGAGTTTTATGTAAAGAATAAATTTGACAAGCTATCTGTTAATCCAGGACAGATACTTGAATTAAAGAGTAGAATAATTAATTTATAAGGAGGTTACTATGAAAGAATTCGAATACACAATCACAGACCCTATAGGTATACATGCAAGACCTGCAGGTCTACTTGTAAAACTACTTGCAGCTATTAAGAGCGATGTAAAGGTAGCTAAGGGCGAAAAAAGCGTTAACGCAAAGTCAATACTTGGACTTATGGGTTTACAAGCAAAGCAAGGTGAAGCTATTAAGTTCATAGTTGAAGGCGATGATGAGGACGAAGCTATAAAGAAGATAGAGGACTTCTTAAAAGAAAATTTATAATCTTGACTTAGAGCCCCTTATGCTTGTATAATATAAGCATAGGGGGTATTATTATGGAAAAAGAAAATTTCAGCCCGAAAGAGATATTGTCCATGACCTTGGACAACGGTGTAAAGAAGACGAAGCTTAAAACGAGAACACAGTTCTTCTTAGGACTACTTGCAGGTATGTATATAGCCATGGGAGGCGCTGCATCGACTATAATCAACAGCCTTGGCAAAGGTTTCAATCCGCAGATAACAAGACTCTTAGTTGGATTAACATTTACCATCGGCATAGTTGCAGTAGTAGTTGGGGGTGCAGAACTATTCACAGGAAACATACTTATGTTTGGAGCGGCACTTGACAAGAGAAGTAAACTAAGCACCATTATATACAACTGGCTCAAGATATTTATATATAATTTCATTGGGGCACTTATCTTTGTTTGCGTTGTTTATTATTCAAACATATTGTCTGACAGTACAAAGGAATTATTTGTAAACATTTTTAACGCAAAGACATCGCAAAGCTACTTTGTATTATTTGTAAAGGGCATTGGCTGCAACATACTAGTGTGCTTATCAGTATGGCTGAGTGCAGCAAGTAAAGAAATTACAGCTAAGATCTTTGCATCAGCCTTCCCAGTAGCAATCTTCGTTATATGCGGTTTCGAACACTGCGTTGCTAATATGTTCTACTTGCCTATAGCTACGATGATAAGTGGTAATTTTGATATGCTTGCCCTAGTGCACAATCTAATACCTGTCACATTAGGTAACATAGCAGGTGGTATAATCTTAATAACGATGTACTACTACGCTTATAAAGATTAATTTAAAATATAGTTTTAGAACAAGTACTCATATGAGTGCTTGTTATTTTTTTGCGTAAAAAAGGTCAAGCCTTATATAGCTTGACCAAGATCATATATTATTTTTTTAAATTTAAAACTTTTAATAGGCTAAGAGTCGAGCCCTTCTTTGGAGTCTTCAATGCATTAGTTGTCATAAGAGACATCTCACCACGATTAAGGTAGTCGTCACTGTTTAAGTCCAAGCCATCCATAAGGCCATATGTCACTGCATAGTCAGAGACCGCGTCCCACTTCTTTGCTTCGGATGTGTAGGCAAGTATCCTTAGTAGTATCGCTTGGTACTGCCTAACAGTTACATAGCTTCCAAAGCCAAACTTGTCTTTGCTCACACCATGTATGTAGCCATTGGATACTGCCCAGTTGATATATGGCAAGTAAACCTTGTTTACGTTCTTCAAGTCTGTAAACTTTGTTTCAGAGCTATACTTTTTTGCTCTCTCTTCATCGTTCATCAGTCTCGAAAGAATAATAATTAAATCTTCTCTCTTAAGATTCTTATCAAGCATAAGGTCACCTGAAGCATCACCTTGTATTATATTGTATGACTTTAACTCTTCGGCACTTTTTTTGTATTGATCGACTATATTCTTTGCATATACATTAGCAAAGGACGATATGAACATTAAAAAGCATAAGAAGAGTGTAATTTTTTTCTTCATGCATACCACTCCACTTACATTATACTATATAAAAAGCGTTTCGTATATTAAGTTCTTGTTACAAAACATACTTTTTTAATTAATATATAGTAAAAGCCTTTATATTTAACTTGTTTGTAACATTTCTTTCACTAATTATGTGGTATAATTAATACATAAGAATTAGAAGATTAGTTATGAAAGGAGTAAACTTATGAAAAATAACTTAAAAAGAGTATTTAGTTTAGTACTTGCACTAATGTTATGTATGACATTTATACCTACTAACACAGCAAGCGCAAAAACTTTTAAAGACGTACCAAAGTCCCACTGGGCATACAACTACATCAATGAGATGAGCAATCAAGGATATATATCAGGTTATCCTAATGGTACATTTAAACCACAAGCAAATATTAAATTCTTAGAAGCAATGAGATTTGCTGCTATACTTACACAATATGATCAAAATGCATTAGTAGCTGCAAAACAAGTTTGGCAAAACCAAGTAGTAGCACTAGGCGTACCAGATTGGGCACAAGACAACGTTGTTAAGTGCTTAGCAAAGGGTGTTATTAAGATGGACACACTTGAAGCAGCTAAGAAGTATAAAATGTTCGATGCTAATTCACGTGGAGTAAGCAGAGTTAATCTTGCAGAATACTTTGCAAAGGCAATGAGCATTAAGTCAAATGACCCAGTAATCTCATTACCATACAAAGATGTTAACAACATTAAAGCAATTTATAGACCTTACATCGCAGCACTTATCGATGCAGGTGTATTATCAGCACAAGGTAACGGCGACGGAAAATTCAGTGGTGACTCTCCAGTTAAGAGAGACCAAGTTGCTAGGATGGTATATGCAGCTCTTAAATATCAAGCAGCTAACGCAAACCAAAATAACCCAGTAAACCCTGTTAATCCTGTTAATCCTGTAAACCCTGTTAACCCAGTAAATCCTGTAAACCCAGCTAATCAAGCACCTATAACAGTAACAGGTACAGTTATAGAGATGTCAGCTACAGGCGCAACAGCTATATTATCTGTAAAAGATACAAGCGGCGCTGGTAAAGTATTCTCATTAAATGCAGGAACAATTGTAACAGTTGATGGAAAACTTGGAAGCTTTGCAAATATATTAGCAGGACAAACTGTAACAGTTACAGCAAGACCATCAATACCTGTAATGCAAGCTTTATCAATTGAAGCTAAGGGCGTACAATTTAGTCTTGAAGGTGAAGTAACAAACGTTGATAACGACAATAAAGAAATCAAGATTTCTTATACAGATAATAACAGAAACAAAGTTTCAAAAGTATTCAAAGTAGATTCTAGCTCATCAATAACTATCAATAACAAGTCAAGAAGTCTCTACGATGTTAAGAGTGGTTCACAAGTAAAGGGAACTATCTATAACGATACAGTTAAGACACTTGAAGTAACATCATCTTCAGATGATTACAAAGGATATGTTAAGAGAGTAGACTACAGAGAAATCACTATCGTTTCATTAAATGGTAGAGAAAACAGATACAAACTTCCTAGAAGTGAAAGAGACTTTGATGTTTATGAT
>QWBY01000310.1_pt1 | contig 36797 bp, 27 predicted proteins | sample 1972471 | NCBI WGS metagenome assembly QWBY01 (sample SAMN09866722, study PRJNA288562) | Human gut metagenome isolate term6_stool, whole genome shotgun sequencing...
TTCTTTCGTTTCAGAAGGTGTCCAGTTGAAAGTGGGCACATTTCCGCTGAAGGTTACATCGCAAGTACCCTTGGCAGCCAATCCCTGCATCTCGATGCCCACAATCTTGTAACCGGTGGGACATTTGTCGCCAATGGCGAAGTTGATGCCTGTGAGGGCATGGTGCAACTTGATGGTGGCTGCCGGTTGTTGCTCTTGCTCATTAACCACAACGTTTGTCTTTCCAATCATGAGATCCTTGTGCAGCGTTGCGTCATCGGCAGCACCGAGGTCGTAGGTTAACGTGTACTTATCAATGCCCGTTTTCGCAAGGCTGTTGTTTCCTTGCAAATACGGATACACGCCTACCAACTGCACGTAAGGCTCTGTCTTCTTGTAGTGTTGAGCCACTCCGTTCACCGTAACGGTGCCGTCTTTCGCAGCCTCACCGTTGGCGATGAAGTTAGGTGTGTTGCCCATCTGGTCGAAGCCCCCCTTACACGAATAGCCGTAAACGCTGAACTTCGAGTCGTCCGGCATGACATCTGTCTTGTCGTACATGGTTCCACGTGTGGCTGGACCGGTGGCAAATTGCAGTTTCACCTCACTGCTTGTATTCTCACCCGACGTACCATCAGTACCCAGGTTTTCTATATCTTGCGAGCAAGATGCCGTCAGCATCAAGACACCTGTCGCAGCAAGCATCATCAGCTTTTGTCTGTTCAGAAATGTTTTCATTGCTGTTTTCTCCTTAATGTTTGTTTATCCGTTCTTCGTACCTGTGTCGGCTCAAGGTTTCAACCAATCTGGCAACTCGTCCTGTTCTTCCGATGTTCCGCCAGGGTTTTCGGGTTCCTGCTCATCCCATGGGTTCACATCGAGACCGACATTGGAGTCAGGGCCGCTTCCCGCCAAGATGCTCGCAGATGCCCATAAAGCCAGCATTCCGCATTCAGGTTTCTTATACAATCGTTTTAATTGCAATTCCTCTTTCTTCATATCTATTTAATAATTAATTCGTTGAGTTACTAAAAGTAAAATCCTCTTATGTTATTAGCTATAATAAAATCGTTGCAAAGATAATTATTCTTTTGAACATTTAGCACAAAAAGCTGTTAATGATATTTAACGAAGCTTCCCCCCCCCCGTTTGTTTTATTTTTTTAACTTAATTATCATTAATCAAAGAGTACCAGCTTATCAATTTATGATGTATGTTCGGAAAGGCTTTCGGCCAGCCACTTCGTCAATCTGATACACTGTTCTTGTTGCCCATCTTCCGTCTCGTTCTGCAAAAGAACAGTCGCAGAAATTCGCCAATCCACAGAACAGCCGACGTAGATATGATAATGAAGGCCCAGTCTTGCCAAAGCAATGGTGTAACGTTAAACATCTGCCCGCCCAGCTCAACGATGAGAACCTGACCAATCAATATAAACAGCACGATTGTGCCGAATCCCTTACAATCTTTAAAATGAAAAGCACTCCTTCCCGTAGCGTAGGCCCGTGCATTGAACATATTCCAAAATTGCAACATGACGAAAACAGTAAAGAAGAGGCTCAACTCGTAGGGGCTCATGTGCTTATAGGAGCCAACTTCCAGATGGAGAAAGTCGGCCATCTGCGTGATGGTGGCATGCTCAAGGATATAAAGGAATATCAAAAGCGTAACGAAGAAAAATCCGCCAACGGCCAGAATGTTGATTGTCATGGGCCGAGTGATGATAAAAGCCTTCCTGTCGCGCGGCTTGTCGCGCATCACCTTTTCCGTAGGAGGCAGCGAAGCCAGTGCCATAGCTGCAAAAGTATCCATGATTAGGTTCACCCAGAGCATCTGAGTGACCGTGAGTGGGCTCTGTGTCCCCATGAACGCACCGGCGAGGACGATGAAACAGGCCACGACATTGACCGTCAACTGGAAGAGGATGAAACGTTGGATGTTCTGATAAAGGCTTCGTCCCCACATCACGGCACGCCCAATGGAATGGAATGAGTTGTCGATAATGGTAATATCGGAAGCCTCTTTGGCAACACTCGTTCCATCGCCCATCGACAATCCCACGTGTGCAGCCTTCAATGCCGGAGCGTCGTTCGTACCGTCGCCCGTGACGGCCACCACTTGGTTCATCGCCTGCAACGTCTCCACAAGCCGTTTTTTGTCCATCGGCCGGGCACGAGCTATGATTTTGAGGTCGAGCACGCGCGCACGCAGCTCCTCGTCGGTCAGCGAGGCGAACTCCGGACCTGTGATGACAGCCCTTTCGCCGTCGGCATCTGACCAAAGACCTACCTGCCGGCCTATTTCCTTGGCTGTTCCGGGTGTGTCGCCCGTGACTATCTTCACTCCTATTCCAGCGTCGATACATTCCTTCACGGCAGCCGGTACTTCCTTGCGCACAGGATCAGATATGGCCACAATTCCGAGAAAGGTAAACGCCACATCAATGGATGTCTTTCCTTGCATGATTGCCGGAATGATGCCAGCCTTCAGGTCATCGGCCTTTTCGTCGGGAATGACCATGCATGCGAATCCCAGTGTGCGCATGGCCTGATTCTGCCAAGCCAGCAGTTGCTCCATGATTTCCTCCCAAGTGATGTTTCCTGAGATAGAAGTACAGAAATGGCGAATGATGTCCGTCGCACCTTTTATATATAAGATAGTCTTACCTGGCAGTAGTGACGACCTCACCAGAGTGGCCATATACTTCCGCTCGGTCGAGAAGGGCAGTTCGTCGATGATTTCCGCTTCGGAGCGCAATTTCCTGTAGTCTGTTTTCTGATCGCGGAGCCACAACAGAAGAGCTCCCTCTGTGGGATTGCCCAACGCCACGGGCTTCTCAACATCCGAAAGGTCGAGCGATGCAGTGGAGTTCACCGCTATTCCCTCCCTCATGAGCATTTGTCCCGTTGTTCCCTTGTCATCGGAACGCATGGCATACACCCGCATCTGATTTTGAGTGAGCGTTCCGGTCTTGTCGGTACAGATGACCGTTGTAGCCCCCATCGTCTCGCAGGCGTGCATCTTCCTCACCAGATTGTTGGTCTTGAGCATCCGCCTCATTGAGTAGGCGAGGCTCAACGTCACCGCCATGGGCAATCCTTCGGGAACGGCCACCACGATGAGGGTGACGCAAATCATGATGGTGTCGAGCAAATATTGAAGGAAATGAATCCAATCGAGGGCATACTCTGTAAAGAACATGATAATGCGACCTACCAGAATGAGTCCGGCAAAGCCGTAACTGCCCCACGTGACGAGTCTGCCGAGCCTGTCCAACTGCTCGGTCAGCGGTGTTTTCACACTGTTGTCAATCTGTGCGGCCACAAAGACCTTGCCGTTTTCTGTCGCATCCCCCACCTTCTCCACTCTGAAAAGGCCATGCCCTTCCATGACTTTCGTTCCACGCATGACATGGTTGGTCGGGAACGTCGCCTCACTATCGAAATCGTCGGCCGACGTACTCTTGTGGCATACTGGCTCACCAGTCAGCGTCGATTCGTCAACGTTCAGCGAAACAGCCTCAAGCAGCTCACCGTCGGCGGGAACATCGGCCCCCGTATCGAGCAGAACAAGGTCGCCAACCACGATTTCACGCTTGGCAACTTTCGTGGTGTTGCCATTTCTGATGACCTCGACAGCCTCATCGTCGTTGACCTGATTCAAGATGGAAAATGCACGGTTGGCCTTCTCCTCGAAGAAGAATGCCAAACCAGTGGCAAGGAGTATGGCAATGAAAATGCCCACAGGCTCGAAGAACACCTGCGTTCCCTCGTGCAGCCCGAAATATTCGTAAAAAGAAATGCCTATCGACAAGAGTCCGGCCACCAAGAGAATCACTATCAGTGGGTCGCGGAACTTGACCACGAAGCGCTTCCAAACTGGTGTCTGCGCAGGTGGTGTCAAAACATTCTCCCCAAACTTTAATCTGCTCTGAAGGACCTCTTGTTCGCTTAGTCCCTCATAATGATGTTTGCGTTCCATAAAAAATGAATCTCCTGCAAAGATAATAATTATCTCGCTAACTCTGCATTTTATTCTTGACAAAAGCAATTTTTAAGGTCCGATGGTCGTTCATGACTCCTCGGACGAATGGTTTAACGATGGATTAGCCCTGTAATGGAAACAGGAAATCGCAATCAAATCTAACCGATGGAGAGGTCATTGTTTATAATTTTACAGACATCTGATTATCAACAACATACAGACACATTACAAAAGGTCACCTTTCGCACGGCAATAGGTCACCTTTTGCCGTGCGAATCCTAAGCTTTCGGAACGTGATAGCTAACACGTCACACAGAAATGAATCAGGCAGCCCGTTTCATTCTCACTGCCAACTGGAACAGGGCCGGCACAAGAATACATAGTGAGAACAATAGACTTGCCATCATCATTCGGTCATTGCTATGGAAAAGGTCGATGAGCTGGCCATCAGACATTTGTGGCATTAAATTAAATATCAGATAGGCAACGGTGTTATTGACCCAGTGGAAAACTATTCCTGGCACCACGCTGCTCGTGCGTGCGTACATCCATCCTAAAACTATACCCGCAACAAAGGCATGCAGCCCTTGCGCCATGTTGAAATGGATAGCTCCAAAAATCAATGCTGAGAGCGCAATAGCCAGCCAAGTCCATTTCTTGCCAAAAAGACCAAGGAGGCTGCGAAGGATGGCACCACGAAAGACGAATTCTTCAGCAACGGGAACCAAGACTCCAATCACCAGATAGCCCCAAGACTCTTTCATCACACCTTCAAAAAGCTGGCGCGAGCCTTCAGGCATGGTCAGCTGCATCTTCTCATAGATGAACTCAAGGGGCAATATAGAGCCGAGCGACAGCATCGCCGCCCAAAACATCACCCCAAAAGGCTTCGAGCGGAGATAGTCGGGGGTGACAACTGCCCACCTCAGCCTGGCAAACAGCACTATGGTTGTCAAACTGCTAAATACGTTGCCCACTACCAAGACCGAGCTATACCGCCCCGTTTTCATTCCAGCAAAAACCCGATTCACATTGATATGCTCCAAATAGGAAAAGGCATAAACGGCTATCAACTGAAAAACATTCAGCAACAACACGAAAACTGCCAAATACAATACAACATAGAGAATTGGTTTCAAAATGCTCTGTTTATCCATTCTATCATATTTTATTTGTCAACTGACTCTAAAAATGCCTCTATCTGCCGCTTATCATCAGCCAACTGCCGCGAAAGAGCTTCCATACTATCAAATTTACGCTCGCCACGGATGCGCTTGTAGAAAGTCACCGACAGGTGTTTGCCATACAAATTGCCGTCGAAATCGAACAAATGCACCTCCATCGACATCTTCTTGCCGTTGAAAGTGGGCCTAATGCCAATATTAATCATCCCACCGAGGGGCGTTTCTTCATCCTCCAGTTGCACTCTCACCGCATAGACACCTGATTCAGGCAGCAATTTGCCAGTTCCGGAAACATCTATATTTGCCGTTGGAAAACCCATCTTGCGCCCATTCTGAAGGCCTGGCACGACCACACCTTGCATCTGATAGGGGTAGCCGAGACAAGCATTGGCCATCGGCAGATTGCCCGACTCGACAAATCTGCGCACGACCGACGAGCTCACATTGACCTCATCAATAGCGAGGGCCGTATCCGCCACGACCTCGATGCCCAATTCGGCACCATAGCGCACGTAGTCGTCGAAGGTCTCGGCACGGTTGTGCCCGAATCTGTTGTCGTAACCCATGACGAGTTTGCGCACATTGAGCTGCCTAAGCAGAACACTGGCCATGAAATCCCTCGCCGAGAGCCGGGCCAACTGTTCGTCGAAATGCAACACAACGACATTGTCCAATGCCGTTTGCCGAAGATGCGCCAGCTTCTCATCGAGCGTCGAGAGCATTTGGGGCTGATAGTCAGCATGCAGCACCTGACGGGGATGCCGGTCGAAGGTTATGACAGTAGCCTCCAAACCCGAAGAACGGGCTATTTTCACCACATGGTCGATGAGAAACCGATGCCCCCGATGCACACCGTCGAAAAAGCCAATGGTGGCCACAGATGGTGAAATCGTCAATTTGTCAATACTATCCAGATATATTATTCTCATTCGTTTTTTCTAATCAAACAACTACAAAGGCAATTGCAGCCAGTCATCGGGACTCTCATTTAAAAAGGTCTGAATCCCCAACGCATCCGCACTCGCACAGTTTTCTGACGAGTCATCGATGAAAAGCGTCGTAGCCGCATCAATACCGGTTCGTTCCAGCACTGTTTTGAATATAGCTTCCGAAGGCTTTAGCTGATGCAACTCGTAGGAAAGGAACACCTCGTCGAAATAGTCGGCAACAACATGCCCAGCAAAAGGAAAGAAATCATCGGCGCATTTCTGCCAGTGCATGTCGTTTGTGTTCGACAGCAGATAGACGTTATACCGCTTCCGCAATTCCAACAAACGGATGATTTTCTGCGTCGGAATGCCTGTCAGAAGCTCGTTCCAAGCCCAGAGAATCGCTTTGTCCGACAAGTCCAACCCCGACATTTCACGGATTCTATCGCAGAAAATAACTTGAGTGATATTGCCCACCTCGGTATCGAAAAACAAACTCTCCGATTGATGCCTCCGTATGACATCTGCGATTTTATCTCCGCCAATCTTCATGAAGGCGTCAATGCAGCGTTGCCCATCCAAACCAACGAGCACACCACCCAAATCGAAGATGATATTCTTAATGTCTTTCTGCATCCTAATTTCTTTTCTGCTTTTTCACTCTGTTGCCCGTTAGTTCTGAAACCACCAATCCTCATACCAGTCAGCCAAATCGAAACGTCAGAGATTGCAAGTCGGCATCTAACAGATTGTTATTCATCACCACAAAGATAGTGATTCTGCCATCTTAACAGTGCGAATCTTCACTTTTCTTCGCTGCAATTATCATGCAAAGATACGCCAAATCGCCCGTAATGCCTATCATGGTGTACTCAAAATGTGTTAAAACGCCAAAAATATCGCCCGCCACTTCACATTTTTCAGTTTTATTGATTATCTTTGCAGCCGAATTCCCAGAATTCCCGGACTTGTAGCTCAGTTGGTTAGAGCAACAGACTCATAATCTGGAGGTCCCTGGTTCAAGCCCAGGCTGGTCCACACTAAAAGAATCAAGGAGTTGCAGCAATGCAACTCCTTTTTGTTTGCCCATAGTAGAAATGCCCATCATGAGAATCGCATAATTAACATCAAACTGTCTTTTTATTATAGATATTAAAACATTATACTTACCCACAGTTACTTGAAGGGATCGACTCTGACAACGCACCGTTGCCCTAAAGGTTGATAACCATAGCATCGTGTCTTGAAAAAAGACGGATAAGACATCTACAACAGATTGATTTTGGGAGAAACCAAATGAAAACTGGTAAATTACTAATAGCTTAAATACGGAAAACGCAATCGACAACAAATCATTGTCATAATTAAATGTTCGAGATTTCAATAGGCTGTCCAGAGCTTTCTTTTTTATGTCGCTAATCTACATTTTACAGAATATTACTGACTGAAATTCAAAAAAATTAAAATATAAAAAATAGAATGTCAATATGAGTATAATACTGTTAATGAATAGAAGAATAAAAGAAAAATGAAGTAAAAGTTATTAAATTATTAATGTTTTTTGGTATAAACGCTTGTTTTTATCCTCATTTATTAGGATATTTGTAGCGCTTAGTGTGAAAAACAATTAATCATACACAATAGTTTAAAATTCGTATTATACGCAGTTTTTCTAATATTTATTGAAGATTTTTGAATTAATTAAATGTATTATTATTCTATAAAAACTAAAACAAAATGAGATTAAAAAAGACAATCTTTCCTCTTTTACTTGGAGGAATCCTCCTTTCTGTACTTTCGTGTGCAAAAGAAGACGAATTTGAGTTGCCGACGTTGGTTCTTTCAGAAACCAGTGTAGCGTTTGACAGAGGTGCCGGCGAACGAAACATCAGTGTCAATACGAATCAAGAACATTGGACCGCCGCCTCGCCACAGGAAGGCGACTGGCTGACATTGATTCAGGATGGAGATATGCTAAAACTGAAAGTAGCTGAAAACAAAATGGGTAACCAACGCATGGGGCACGTCATCGTGAATGCGAATGGTGCTACGGGAAAGATTGACGTTACTCAGAGTGCGGCGGATGTATCGCTCGAAGTCATGCCCGAGGTTGTCTATCTTCCTCAAACCGGAGGCGAGAAGGTGGTTGATATCTCAACCAATTCTGCTATCTATGACATCACTACCAGTGAGGAAGTTGATTGGTTGAAAATACATAAGTTTTCCGAAGAAATAAAATTGGTGGCAGAATGCAACAACACCGATCAGACACGCATGGTGAAACTCTATGCCAAGAGTGGCGACCAAATGCGTGAAATCGTTGTTTCACAGGCAGGTATTCAGCGTTACCTCCTTCCCATCAATCCGGGAATGCCACAGGATGTTCATAAGATTATGGACTATGAATTGGGACGTGGAAGCTATCTCCGCGAATATCAGCAAGCTATGCCGGGTTTCGGTATTGAAGAAACCTATACTTTCATCACTCCTTCCCCCATATTTACGTTAATGCAATATTGCAGCCCGGACGGTGTAACGTCATCGCAGATTATCAATATTGGTGATGGCATGGTTGCCGTAGATGCTGTCAAGGACAAGGCTTTTGAAAAATTCCTCACCAATAATGGCTATACACGCAGCAATTCGGAATCGGATAGAGAATACTTCAATGAAAAAGAACTTTTATCACTGAAGGTCTTTGTTTCTGAGAAACCGGGTGGAGAGGGCGTAAATCTTACTTATACACCTGTGATAAAACAAGTTAAAGAACTTAAGACTTTCGACAAATTACCTTACTATCCGTTCGAACTCTTGCAGGTTGCCAATGTAAAAGTGCCGGAAGTAGAGGCTTTTGAAAAGAAGGCCGGAAGCAAAGAAGAAGAACGTAGCTATAATGAGTTCAAGAAGACCGAAGTTTCACAAATCCAATATATTCTTAATGCAAGCCAACAACCAGCCTATAGCCGCATTCATATTTTCTACACTACCGGCGAAGATGGAAAGGCTGATGAGAAGCTCGGTAGTGTGCAGATTGGAGCACTCTTGTTCAAGAACACCGACCTCGGTGTATGGAAATATGGAAAAAAATGGCTTGTTACAAATGAACTTAAGAAAAAGCTTGGCGAAGAAGGATTTTCATTCCTACGCACAACCAATAATACGCATTTCTTTGGTCGTCAACGAGACCATTTGCTCATTGCAGTTACTTGTGTAGTCGATAACAATGTTCCAGTGCTTGCATTGCTCTACAATTACGATAATACCGTTTTTGGAGCCGGCAGTAAAGTTGTCAAGGCGCAAGACAAGATGATAAGCAACTTCAATAAAGCAAAGAAAATGCTAAAATTTTAGTCTATCACATTAAACTCTAATTTAGTATTATTCGATATGCAAATTAAACAATTATATTATTTGTTGCGTCTCTCCGCTTTTTGTCTGGTCATGGCAATGGTGGCGAATTGTGCAGACAGTGTTGATTTTGAACAACCACAACTTGACGTCTCCGAACAAGCTCTGACATTCAACACACAGGGAGAGGAGAAAACAATTATGGTGAATACAAACTGCAAGGAGTGGATTGCTACATCTCCGAAGCAGTGGATACATTTGACTCCTAATGGCAACGAACTCATCGTGAAAGTTGATGCGAATGTTACCGGAATGGAACGAAACAGCTATATCCTTATCGACGGCGGTTTGGCAGTGAAAAAAATAACTGTCAGCCAAAGTGCTGACAATCAGTCTTTGGGTATTTCCGGAGGTGAAGTCGTATTGCCACAGGTGGGAGGCACTACATCGGTAAACGTGAATACTGGTGATATACCCTATGAGCTGATACAGGCAGAAAGTACGGACTGGTTACAGATTGTCAAAAAGAAACATTCCTTGAAATTTATCTCAAAGCCTAATTATGACACAAAAGAGCGAACAGTCAAACTGAAAATTTCTATAGGAGGAAATAATACTGACGTAGTCGTAAAGCAGCCGGGAGTATGCGCCTTTGTATTGGCATGTAATCCGGGCATACCTTTCAGCCTTTATAAAATGATGAATTTTGAGCACCAACGCGGCAGCCTCTTTGCCGAATATGGTCCTCCAGACCCTTCATTTAATTTATACGAAGAAACATACGTGTTTAGAACTCCCTCCCCTCTATTTAAAGAAGTCTTCTATGTGCATGACACGGAGACTTTCATGCCAACACGTATTTTTACACGCTCATTGGTAAAAGAAGGTGTAGATGCTGTGCGTTCTCAGGAGTTTCAAGACTTTGTCAAGGCGAATGGCTATATCAGAGACACGAAAGACCCTAACCATTATATTAACGAACAGGAACTAATGACAATGGATGTGGATATTATGGAAAGCAACAATAGCGTTGTTCTTTTCTTCTGGCAAATGCACATTCAGGATCGTGACTATGAGACGTTTAAGAGCCTCGAGTTAGGTCCACTTCACTTGCTCAATAAAGCAGACAAAAAACTCAGTGCAATAGATAAATATGAAAAATCGCAGAACAGTGAAGAAATAGCTCGGCAAGTTTCCAAGAATAGAGAGATAGAGGCTGTAGCTTACAAGACCACCGATCCATTGCTAATAACGCGAACCTACTTCTTGTTTACACGTGGCGGAGACTTCCCGGCACCGAAAGAAATGGTGGGAAGCGTCGAACAGTATAGTTTGAGTTACAGTAATCCAAATCTTGGAATTTGGAGACAAGGTAAGGAATGGTTCGTTACTCGCGAATTTGACAAACTACTTACTTCCAACAATTTTGAATTTATTGGATACAACGGTAAGCACCATGTCTATGCACGCCGCTCCGACTGTCTGACATTGGCTATTTCTGGTGATAAGTTCGCTGATATAAATGCAGGACAGCCCGTCATGCAAATAAGCGTTCTTTACAAGCCAGATGTTTTTGCAGGGAGCAAAACTACCATGGTATCCAAAGTGGAAAGAATGCTCAAGAAAGAAAATCGAAGAAAACTACAATAAAAGAAATGAAAAAATCAATTATATATCTATGTACATGCGCTGTCGTGGGAATGATGTTTGCCACATCGTGTCAGGACAACTTCAATTTGGAAGCACCCAATTCCGGCACACGCAATGTTACGATTAACAAGGATATCTTTGCAGTAAAAGGCTGCATCAATATCAAATTAAGTCCTGGAGAGAACTATGAGTTGGCAAGTTCATCAGACGGGAAAGTGGAAATGCAGAGTGTACCCTCGGCAATGGCTTCCGCAATGAAATTCTCGGGAGCTTACAGAATGGAAAGAGTGTTCAAACCGGCAGGCAAATACGAAGCACGCTCCGTTGCCGCAGGTCTTGATCGCTGGTACACCGTCTATTTTGATGAGAGTAAAGACGTTGGGGCTGTTCTTCAACAATTCAACAAAGTAAAGGGAGTTGAGTATGTTGAGCGCGTCCTACCCATCGCTCATCCCGAAGTAACAGTCAAGTCAGTGGGAAATATTGAAACCACAGCCAAGGCAACCGGTGGTAAGGGGAAATTCAACGACCCGCTGCTGCCCCAGCAATGGCATTATTACAACGATGGTTCAGTGAGTGCTACGGCTGTTCCGGGTGCTGACTGTAACGTCAAGCCTGTATGGGAAAAATATACAACAGGAACAAAAAATGTAATCGTTGCCGTAGTCGATGGTGGTATAGACGTAACCCACGAAGACTTGGTGGAAAACCTCTATGTGAATGAACTGGAAAAAAACGGAAAGCCTAACTTCGATGACGATGGTAATGGTTTCATTGATGATGTTTACGGCTACAACTTTGTTGAGGGCGATAATGTCGTTGGTGGCACGATAGAGCCTGATGACGAATCACACGGTACGCACGTTGCGGGAACTATTGCTGCACGCAACAACAACGGTAAAGGAGTCGCTGGTATTGCTGGTGGCGATGGAACTCCAGGTAGTGGAGTGAGAGTCATGAGTTGCCAGATTTTCAGAAAAAAGAATGAGCAGGGCGATGCGGCAGCAGCTATTAAGTACGCCGCCGACAACGGTGCTGTCATCTGTCAGAACTCATGGGGCTATCCCTCAGCTTCCGAAGTCACAGAAATGCCTAAACTTTTGCAGGAAGCCATCGATTATTTCATTAAATATGCCGGTTGTGACGAAACTGGAAAGCAGAGATCCGATTCACCAATGAAGGGAGGAGTGGTCATTTTTGCCGCCGGTAACGAGAATAAGGAGTTTTCGGCTTACCCTGCTTGCTACGCTCCGACGATTTCTGTTTCAGCGATGGCATGGGACTTCAAGAGAGCCAGCTACAGTAATTATGGAAAATGGGTAACCATCATGGCTCCGGGTGGCGACCAAGAGACCTACGGAACAGAAGGAGGTGTTTTAAGTACCGTCTCTATGGCGAAGAATCCAAAGGGTTATGCATTTCTTCAAGGAACCTCAATGGCTTGCCCACACGTTTCAGGTATTGCTGCGCTTGTCGCGTCTTATTTTGGAAAACAGGGATTTACCAATGATGATCTTAAATCGCGTTTTGTCTCTGCATACCGCCCATTCAACATCGATGAAATGAATCCGATGTACAAAGGAAAGTTGGGAAAGGGCTACATTGATGCTGAGGCTGCATTTGAATCTGACACCAAGATAGCCCCCGATAAGGTTGAGAAACTAAACCTTATCCCTGACTTCGTAGAAATCCGTGCAGAATGGAGCGTTGCTAAAGATGAGGATAAGACAGCCTCTTTCTACAGACTCTACATCAGTCCTAACGAACTCACGAAAGAGAATCTCAAGAACAAGACCTATCGAGAAATAAACGGTATTGGACATAAGCTGGGAGAGACATTGAAGTTCAACTTTGACAATCTACAGGACAACAAGGAATACTACATTGCCATTGTTGCCATCGACCGTTGGGGCAATATTTCGGAGCCTATCATTAAGAAGTGCAAGACAAAACTCAATCATACTCCTGAGGCAACGGGATTTCCAGAAGACGTTATCGAATTGAGCAACAACGAAAGAAAGACTTTCAGCTTCAACGTTGCTGATCCTGACGGACACAACTGGGACTTGAAGACTGCCGGCGATACAAAAGGCGTTTCATACACCATCAACAAATCAACGGTGAATATCACCATCGTCCCCGTTCTCGCAGCCGGCAACTATACTTGCAAGTTCATTATCTCCGACGATCTTGGTGCCAAATTGGAAAAGAATCTCAAATTCTGCATTTTCAAATATATGCCACCGAAACTCGAAAAGCCATTCGACAATTGTATTATCGGACTCGATGAGGGCGTTGTGAACATTCCGTTGAAGGGGCATTATTCGGGCAGTGCCAACAAGGAACTGACCTACACGGTTAGTGCATCGAACAATAAGATTGCATCAGCAGGAATAAGCAACAACAACATTCAAATCAAGGCTTTGGCAAAAGGCACGACCCGCATCAGCGTACTCGCTTCCGACGGTAGGCAAAACTCATCGGAAGGCTCGTTCCAACTTCGTGTCGTTGAGAGAAAGTCTGCTCCGGTCTATGCCGTCTATCCTATTCCGGTGAAAAGAGATATCAACGCTCTACTCAACCCGGAGGTTAGCCAAGCAGAATTCATCATCTCATCAACCGTAGGTGAACGAGTGATGAAAGCGAATGTAAAACCTGACAGCAAGCATGTTGCCACACTGAATCTCGCCAGCTTGCGCTCCGGCACCTACAAGCTGACAGTGCATACAAACAAGGGGGATTTCAGCAAAATGTTCATTAAACGATAAATTCAACAGACATGAAATCAAAACACATGATAATCATAGCTTGCGCAGCAATTTTCAGTGCTACGCAAGTGAAAGCCCAAGGACAATCCCTACCGATTCTAACGGCAAACCCTGATTCCAAAACAGCGAGCATGGGCAATGTTTCGGTTGCAAGCGATGGAATGTACCTTTACAATACGCCCTCGGCGTTCTTCAACACCGATAAAAGGTTTACAGCCGACGCCTCAGCCTCGTTGTATGAAAAAGAAGATGGCGCACAAGGATTATTCGGTTTGTACACAGCCACAATAGGTTACAAACTTTTTAAGCGGCACTCAGTATTTGGAGGTTTCAGGTATGCCGGCGGACTAAAATTCAACGGATACGACATGATGGGCGAACCAACCAAGGAATATAAACCCTATGATTGGACTATTGATTTGGGCTACTCTTACATGATAGGCAATGGGTTGGCTGCTTATGCTACCGGAGCTTTTATCTTCAGCCATCTTTCTAAGAATGCCTACGGCGGTGCTTTTTCGGTGGGACTATCCTACACTAAAGATAACCTCACAATGGCGAAAAGGCCTGCCAACGTTATGATTGGCGCCAAGGTGGAAGCGATAGGTCCTGACCTTGACTACGGTAATGGGCACAAGAGCTCAATGCCCACTCATGTATCAGTAGGAGGAAAAATGGAAGTTGGTGTAACCGACATGCACAAAGTAGGTGCAGCGTTGGGCACACGCTATTTCTTCCGACCCACAGATGCCAAAGTGTTCATGATGGGTGGCGGCGTTGAATACACCTACAACAACTTGTTGTCAGTAAGAGCAGGTTATGAGTATGGCGATCACGACCTCAGTCATTTCACAATGGGTGCGGGAGTCAAATACCATAACCTCCGCATCAATGGTGCTTATATGCTGAAAACTGCAGATGGTGGGAAAAGCTACTGCACCATTGGACTTGGATATGATTTCTAACAAAACAATTTATTCACAATCTAAAAATCAAATTATGAAAAAAGCATTATTCTCAATTTGTACATTGGCAATAAGTCTTGCTGCCACAGCTCAGATTGTAACCGAGCCAGAAGGGAAGAAAATCGACAATATGTATCGCCATAGCGAATCTTGGGTGCGAGGATGGGTAAATTCAGAACCCGGTATTTACGAAGGTTTGGTCTCGCAAATCATAGAGGGTACGGATGGATGTCTTTATGTTTACAACCCACTCTCAGGACTCGAAAGCAAATCTTGGATGAAACTTGACAAGATAGGAGAAGGAAAATATAAAGCTGTCTTCCCACAAAAATTCTATAAAGACAAGAGTGGTGGCGATGATGATTCGGAAAGAGGAACCGATAGAGTATTTACGCTCAATCGTTTGGTCAATAAAGGAGATAATCAATATGAGGTGGTTGCACCGGATAAGAACTACATCGAGTTTTCATGGGATGGCTCGAAGCTTCAAATGGAAGGTATGGGCACCAAACAAGAAATATTGGGCATGGTGGATAATTCCGGTGTCTGGGATAGATTCTATGGCGATTGGAATATTACCATCAGCACGCTTGCATACAAGTTGCCGACCCCTCCCACAACAGGTGTGAAGAAACAATATACGTTCACGTGCGCCAAAGAAAGTTCACCACGTGTTATTGATGCAATTGCAGAAGGAAACGACCTGTACCTAAAAGGTATTTCAAAAAATCCGGCATTGGCAGACGCATGGGTAAAGATTACGTTAAATGGTAATAAGGCGACCTTGCTGACAAATCAGTATATGGGAACATCTACCAAGGGTGATTTTGGCAAGTATTCAGGCGACCAGATGAAATATCATATTTTTGCTGCTGCTTTCAAAGATGCAACAACGATGGCCGATAGAATTGATTTTTCAGTAGATACTGAAACGCAAAAGCTTACCACCGGCAATCTGCTTAAGATGTTTTTGGGTCTAAGCAGCGAAGCTAATAATCCATCGGATGATTATGAGGTATTTGGAAACATGACATTGACTCCATTCGTTCAAAAAGCCGCAAAGCCGGAGACACCAAAACTGTTCTATTGCAATGCTACGCCGAGTTATGATTACTCAACAACAACTACTATATTGGCTTTCTATGTAAACAATGCGGATGTAAATGGCAACTACCTCAGCCCGGACAAAATGTATTACAATGTTTATGTCAACGACAGTAAAGAGCCCTTTAAGTTTATAAAGAGCGAGTACTTCTACATTGACGATGATATGACAAACATTCCTTTCAACTACCAAGACAAAAAGAATGATGACATCAAGTCGGATGGCAATCTACGCATCCTGCACTTCTATGATCCGGACATCACCAAGCTCTCACTGGTTATGGTCTATGATGATGGAGAAAATGTATTTAAGAGTGAGCCATTAGTTGTGCAACCAACCTCTGCCGGCATCGAAAGCACAAAGTCGGACGAGCCTTGCAAGATGGAAGTTTACTCTGTTAACGGATATAAATTGAAGAAACTTCAAAAGGGATTGAACATCATAAAATATTCTGATGGAACAATGAAGAAAATATACGTTAAATGATTTTTAACCACTATAAAACAATAATGAGAGTGTACTTTCCGCCTACGAAATAATGACTTAATTGCAAAGATGGAAAGTTAACTGAAAGGCTGGATTCCGAGCGAGGAGTTCAGCCTTTAACTTAAATTATCCTTCGATCCCATTCCACTATTCAATATTGACGGCATCAAATTCCGTGCATTTTTATCGCAAGCAAAAACGTATTTCAAAAGGTGAGCTTTCACTGTGTCAAAGGTCATCTATTATCACTCAAAAGGTGAGCTTTCACAAGACGATATCTATACTGACGAAACTTTGCAACTCGGTTGCAAAAGATTCTCAGTAACTTTGCAGACAGAAACAACAAATAAAAATGGATATGAAAAGAAAACTGACAAGAATCGTTCTCGCAGGAGTATTGCTTCTGGCTGCATGGCTGATTGACGAACGCACAGATTTGCCCATGTGGCAGACACTGATGCTCTACATTATCCCCTACTTCGTCATCGGCTACGACGTGATGGCGGAATCCATCGAAGGCATTATGGAGGGTAATCCCTTCGACGAGAATTTCCTGATGAGCGTCGCCACCATCGGAGCGCTGCTCATTGGCTTCCTGCCCGATGCCGAGCCTCAATTCGTCGAAGGTGTGAGCATCATGATTTTCTTCCAACTGGGCGAAATGTTTGAGCACTATGCCGAGGACAAAAGTCGAAAATCGATTTCCGAACTCATGGACATCCGCCCCGATACGGCAACTGTGGAGCGCAATGGGACAACTCTCGCCACCGCTCCAGACGATGTTCAGGTAGGCGAGACCATCGTTGTCAGACCTGGTGAGAGGATTCCGCTCGACGGAAACATCACCGACGGAAGCTCCAGTCTCAACACCGTGGCACTGACGGGCGAGAGTGCGCCACGCGACGTCACGGTAGGCGACGAGGTTTTCTCTGGCAGCATCAACATTTCGGGACTGCTCAAGGTAAGAGTGGTGAAACCTTTCAGCGAATCCACAGCCTCAAAGATTATCAACCTTGTCGAGAATGCAGCCGGAAACAAGTCGAAGAGCGAGTCGTTCATCCGCCGCTTCGCAAGAATCTACACCCCGATCGTAGTCATGGCTGCAATATTGGTGGCCTTTGTCCCACCCCTTTTCCAACCAGACTACAGCTCGGCACTTTCAACATGGCTCTACCGAGCTCTCACCTTTCTCGTCGTGAGTTGTCCTTGCGCATTCGTCATCTCCATTCCGCTCACATTCTTCTGCGGAATAGGTGGGGCAGGACATGAAGGTATTCTCATCAAGGGCGGCAACTACATGGAGGCACTGGCCAAGATAGGCACAATGGTATTCGACAAGACGGGAACGCTGACACACGGAGTATTCGAGGTCAAGGCCGTACACCCCAACGAACTCACTGAGAAGGAGTTGCTTCATATGGCCGCACATGTCGAACGGTTCTCCACCCACCCCATTGCCGCAGCGCTGCGCAATGCCTATCGTGACGAGAATGACGACTGCAAGATAGAAAACATTACCGAACTGGCAGGACAAGGCATCAGAGCCAAGGTCAACGGAAGAACCGTCTGCGTGGGTAACGAGGCCATGATGGTGGCCATCGGGACGATGCCGACATCATGTCAACAATGCCACGAACTCAAGGGTACTACCATTCACGTGGCCATTGACGGAAGTTATGCTGGGCACATCGTCATCGCCGACAAAGTAAAAGACGACGCTAAAGAAGCCATCGCCGCATTGAAGCGACTCGGAGTGAGGAAAACGGTGATGCTCACAGGCGACCGCAAAGAAGTAGGTGAGCACGTGGCAAAAGAATTGGGCATCGACATTTGCCACTCTGAGCTGCTCCCAGCCGACAAGGTGGGGCATGTAGAACAGTTGTTGGGTGAAAAGACCGACGGGCAGTCGTTAGCATTTGTGGGCGATGGCATTAACGACGCACCCGTATTGACCCGCGCCGACGTTGGAATCGCCATGGGTGGACTGGGAAGCGACGCAGCAATAGAGGCTGCCGATGTAGTGCTGATGGACGACAGCCCATCGAAGATTGCCAAAGCCATGAAAATCTCGCGACGAACCATCAGCATCGCCATGCAGAATGCCGTGTTCGCCATTGGTGTCAAAGTGGCTATTCTCCTGCTTTCCACTATCGGCCTGGCAACTATGAGTATGGCAGTATTTGCCGATGTAGGCGTCATGGTGCTCACCGTGTTCAACGCCATGCGGGCATTGAAGGGGAAAGCTGATTGAATCGCTTGTTCCACAGGCATGGACAATCGATAAAAGGACGAATAAAATACCTTTATGACTGCGTAGAGGATGTGAGAGAGCCTTGCCATTTATTGGATTTATTTAAATCTTATTACCACTGGAATGGCATTCTCTCTCACGAATAAACCGTAATTTTGTAGTCCAAAGCCATCCTTATGTCCGAAAAGAATCTATTGATTGTTCTACTCGTGCTCTGTAACTTCCAAGCAAGCGCCCAGCAAATATTGGTCTGTGACGGTGCGACCCGCTTTCCTCTGCGAGACGTAGAGACACTTGCCGACGACAAGCCCGTAGGCAAAACAGATTACTTAGGACATATTGTGCTGCCTGAAAACTTCAGCACGGCAACGTTCCGGCGAAGGGGTTTCCACAATGAGAAGCTCAAACGCGAGGAAGTTCTCAGAGACACCGTGTTCCTTTTCCCAGCCGAGCACTACCTCGACGAGGTCATAGTAACTGCAAAACAAGTTGTTGACGGGAATGCGCTCCTGAAAAGAATGCCCAAGAGGGATATACTGGAGAAAGCGCCTCCACATCCCATCAACGAGTTCGACTTAGGAATGATGTTCGACAGACGAAGAAGGCGGGACAAAGAACACGTCGAAAAGCTAAGAAAAATTTTCAAGAAGTTGGACGGAATAGACGTGGAAGACCCGATTTTGAGGGCCTACAATGAAACCAAGAGGGAACAAGAGAAGGAAAAGCAAAGAAAAAGTGCAAAGTAAACGATGACTTTGCACTTTTTGTTTCATGGACATTCAATCCGAATATATTAAACTCCTATCGATCATCAGAGCCTGTCCTGTTGTTATTTGTTTACCGAGCAGTCTGTTTGTCGTAATGATAAAGACACAGCAAGCTGAGGAGAGAGACGATGGTTAAGAAGCTGCCGATAAGCGTATGAAATCTGCCGAGAAATTATATTGTCAATCTCGCATTGTGAAAATGTGCCCTATTGACCGATCTGAGCTATTGGCGAATCAAGCCTGCACTTCGGTTTCCGCATTATGAGGCTTGCTATTCTTGTGCTTAACCTTGAACTTCTCGAAGCCCTCGCCGAACACTCCCATCACCTGACTTTGCGTAACGAAAGCATGGGGATCAATGTCGTCTATCATCCGGTAGAGCAAACCCGCCTCACGCCGGCGCGTAACAACAATCACCACCTTCGTATTCTTGCCACTGTAATAGCCCTTCGCATCGATAATCGTACAACCACGATGCGGGGGAGTGGAGGAAATCATGTCGCAAATTTCCTGATAACGCTCGGAGATGATGAGGAACTGCACAGAACGACGCCCAGCATTGACAACCTGATCCAGCACTAAGGCTGTAATTATCAGACAAACATAACCGTAAATCACTTGATCCCAGCTTCGAAGAACAAGGTAACTGAGTGTCACGATGGTCATATCGACAAGTATAATCACACGTCCGAGAGAAATGTCACGATACTTGTTCACAATGGCCGCTACGATATCGGAACCGCCTGAGCTGCCATTGTACGACAAACAGAAACCCAAGCCCAAGCCACAGAAGATGGCCCCGATGAGAGCAGTCATGAACGGCTGATCGTGAAGTATGGTGGGATTGGGCACAAACTGGCGAATCAGGCCTGTTACCAGCGTCAGAACAATCACGCCATAGATAGTCTTGATACAAAACCGCAGTCCGAGTGTTTTCAGGGCAGCCGTCAAAAGCACCGCATTCATGACGAAGTAGGTAACATAGACCGGTGTTCCCGTTCCCCAATAGATGATGGAAGACAATCCGGCCACTCCGCCATTGCCAATGTGGTTGGGCAGAAGGAAGATGGTCCAGCCGATACCATAGAACAAACACCCAAGGGCAATCATGACATAATCGAGAATTTCCCTGTAAAGAACTTTTCTTGAAATCTTTATCTCCATAACAACGTTTTGTTAATTAGGCTGCAAATTTAGACATTAAATTGATAACAACCATCTTTTTTGGTAGAAATTTTCAGATTGTAACTAATCTTTAACCATCATGAAAATACTTTGTATAAGAGTATTACGACGAAACACATCGAAGACTTGCATCTTTTTGAATGCGTTTTGACATCTTTTTATCTCAAAGATAGAACCGTTTCCCCCAAAAAGCAATCGGACGGGCATAAAAAAGCTTAAGAGCTTTTTGGAAGAAAAGTTAAGAACTTCTTTTAATAGCATTAGAAGCAAGCAGTCACAGATTCAAAAACTTACCCTCCATACGTTTGAAACGTACAGTAAAACAGGCGACAAACCGCCGTTTAGCGTTTATTCCCCTCCGCCGATTCCGTCGCTTGGTTAGAAACCGGTGTGAGCAATTTCTGATATTTCGGTTTATCATTGAGCAGCTGTACCGCCGCTTTCCATTGCTTATCAAACTGTAGGCTGTTCTCTATTGAGCCCCGTTGGAAATAATAGGACGACACCAAATCGGAAGTAAGTACCTGTTTCAGCGTCTGTTTGTTATAGTCCAAATCCTTTGAAAGGTTGTGGTTCAGTTTCTTGTCAAGGGCATCGAACTCTGCCTTAGCGTCATCATAGTAACCTTCGAACTTGGCCAGTTTCACCAAGTTCTCCATGTATTTCTTGCTCTCACGGTCGTATTTAAAACCACTGTTCAGCACTGCTTGCTTGAAGCTCTCATAATCGTCATCGGAAATAATGAAAGTCTTGGCGGGGGCAATCGTCGGATGATTTTTGATGTACTGCAACTCCCAGTTGAGCATCACTTCCGTGGAGTCTCTGCCAACGGAGGCGAGATAAAAGGCAATATTGGGCAACGAATCAGGCAAGATTTCAATATCGGGCTTAATTCCACCACCATCCCTGACTTCACGCCCATTGGCCGTGTGGAAGAGGTGAGTGAGCGAATCAGGAACATGCTCTATGTACCCACCGTTGTTATGTTTGTAGTTGATGGCCTGTATGCAACGTCCGCTCGGAATATAATACTTGCTGGTCGTCAGTTTCAGATTGCCATTATAAGGTAAGTTCATTGGCGTCTGAACCAATCCCTTCCCATACGTGCGCGTTCCAAGAATTACGGCACGGTCGAGGTCCTGCAGACTGCCACTGGTAATCTCACTGGCGCTGGCAGTCTCTCTGTTGACGAGTACTACAATCGGCATAACAGTGTCGATAGGCTCAACAGCGGTTTTGTATTCCTTGTTGGCACGTTCGAGTTTACCAACAGTTTTCACCAATGTCAGTCCTTTCGGCACAAACATATTGACGATATCTATCGCCTCCTGTAAACTTCCGCCACCATTATTCCGAAGATCGAATACAAGCGAGGTCATGCCAGCACGCTTCATCTCAAGGAAAGCACGGCGGACTTCTTTCGCACAATCAGTCGTAAACGAGTTAAGGTTGAGATAGCCTATGCCATTTTCCTGCAATCCGTAATAAGGGACTGACGGCAGCTGAATGGCCTTACGTGTTATCTTGAAACTCATAGTCTTTCCAGTGGTCGGACGTTTGACCTTCAGTATAAAACGGGTGCCGGCATCGCCACGAAGATGCTCGCTGACATAGGTCACAGGCTTGCCTGCCATGGTGGAATCGTCGATAGAGAGGATGATATCGCCTTTCCGCAATCCAACCTCAGCAGCTGGCATCTTCTCGTAGGGTTCGTCGATGACCACATTCTGCAGCGCCATGTTGTACCGGACAATCGCTCCAATGCCAGCATATTTGCCTGAAATCATCATATTCAGGTCCTTCACCTTTTCCTCTGGATAATAAATCGTGTAAGGGTCGAGCGAACGGAGCATGGCATTGATTCCGGTTCCGACAACCTCGTCTGCATCAAGCGTGTCAACATACATCATTTCGAGGTACTTGTAGATGGCAGAGAAGGTTTCAAGATTCTTTGCCACCTTGAAGTTATGGTCTTTGGAGGCTGTGCCCTGTGCCATGACGGTAGAACAGAAGGCCAACAGCCACAATGCGAATGCCAGGAATATCTTTTTCTTCATAATTCAGAATATAATGAATACTGTCTCATCTGCCACATCCACCCGACGCAAAGTTGAGAATCGGCAGCGAATATGGTGTTGCAAAAATACACTATTATAATGGAATAATAAATAGATAGTCTCGAAAATTACAAAAAATTAGAGAAAGGTCACAACAATAGCCTTGCCTTCCAATGTGTATCCACCATCTATCAGCACCGAGTCGTGCTTACCCACACGCTGTCCGTCAACGATGATCTCATCGATGGCAAACAACAAGGTGCGCGTCTGTTCGTTGTCGGCATGAGCTCGCTCAACGACTCTGACCTCTACTTGCTGGTCTGCCCGGAAGATGACATTGAAGTCAATCGCCCCCTTCGAGTTCTCCGAGCGCACGGCCTCATCGCCCGAAAAGAGAAAGGGCTCTGACGGCGAAAGCTCGTATTTTCTTTCATCTCTAAAAAGCGTAAGGCGGCCCTCCACGGGGAGGATGTATCGTTTATAACCGCTAAAGTCTGAGAAATCGCTCGCAGTGAGATCGATGACAGCCGATGAAATTCTGACATCAAAATTACGATCGGAAAGACTGCTTCCCTCCGGTGTTATATATAGTTCGCGCGTAATTCCACCTTTCCAAGTGTTGGTCTTATAATCAGCCTGATGAATGATTTTCATATTGTTTGTCTGTTTTGAACGTTCGTTAATACTACTAAGCTACTGCAAACTTACAAAAAATAAATGACAACGAGGCTGTACTGACCATTGAAGTTTAACAATTATCTGTGTCAGTTCAATAAGTATCAAGCAATCTGCATTCCTTATCCGACCGAAGGAATGTATATCATTGCGTCCCATAGCGTCCCAAATATTTTTCGAAAATTCACGAAATATCGCATAAATCATAAGACTTGACGCGTTTTCATTCTATTCTTATAAGGCGTATATCTTCAATTCGTATTCAGGTGGTGATAAACAGACGCCTGATAGTGAACATTCAACCTAACCAGCACCATGAAATTATATTACAAAAAACTGTATTGGGAACGCACTTTGTAATCTACTGATAATCAAGATGATATTAATTGCGATCTAAAAGCTTATCTTTTACATTCCAATTCATGACCTATTGCAGCGCAAAAGGTAAGCTTTTAGAAAGTGAGGGCTAATCTTTGGGGGATGAATGAAGACAATTTTAGGACACTATTGTCCAATATCACATCAATTTTAGCGTTTCTCTAATTTTTTTTCCAAAAAGTTTGGATAATAAAAAAAAACGCTGTATCTTTGCACTCGCTTAAACAAAAAAGCATACCTGCTTCAGTAGCTCAGTTGGTTAGAGCACCTGACTGTTAATCAGGGGGTCGTTGGTTCAAGCCCATCCTGGAGCGCACAGACGGAAGTCCTTATCACAAGGACTTCCGTCTTTTTTCATAGACTTGCAACACAGGGCAGTTTCAGTACCAAAGTGTCGAGACCCAGTTGGGAATTGCGATGGAACCAAAGTTTCAGGCGTCAGCCAATTAGTCTCCAACCCACCAGCCAGTCCATGATTTTCGCCACGGACAATTAGTCCAAATATCAACATTATTGGCAAATTATTTTTTCTTTTGCCAATAATTGCTTATTTTTGCATTAAATAAAACAAAAAAACATGCAGGAAACGTGTCATTATTCAGTCCTAATTCATGAACAGGCAAGGAAGTATGGAGCCAAGCCAGTATTGACTTTCCGTAACTTTGGCAGCCTGAAATGGAAGACAGTGTCCTGGAATCAGTTCTCATTGCGCGTGAAACAAGTGTCGAACGCACTGTTGAACCTTGGCCTGAAGCCACAAGAGAAGATTGCCGTGTTTGCACAGAACAGCATTCAATATCTATACACAGACTTTGGAGCTTATGGTGTGAGGGTTATTACCATTCCTTTCTATGCCACCAGTTCGGAACAGCAAATACAATACATGATTCAAGATGCTGGAGTTCGCTACCTGTTTGTTGGCGAACAAGAGCAATACGACAAGACTCACCGCATCTTTGCGCTCTGTCCGACATTGGAGCGCATCATTATCTTCGACCCAAGCGTGCGCATCAGCACACACGACCCACATGCACTGTTCTTTGAAGACTTCCTGAAGCTGGGCGAGGGCTTCCCCCGACAGTCTGAAGTGGAGAAGATAAGTGCGGAAGCCACAGAAGAGGACATCTGCAATATTCTCTACACCAGTGGCACAACGGGCGAGAGCAAGGGTGTCATTCTCACCCACGGCATGTACAAAGCTGCAATGGAGGCCAACGGTTTGTGTGTCCCCGTGACGGACAAAGACCGCGTAATCAACTTCCTACCTTTCGCACACATATTCGAAAAAGCATGGGCCTACCTTATTTTGACATTCGGCGGAGAGCTGATTATCAACACCTATCCGAAGGAAATTCAGGATAGTATGCGTGAGACGCATCCCACTTGCATGGCTTCTGTACCCCGCTTCTGGGAGAAAGTTTACATTGCCGTCAAGGAAAAAATAGAGAAATCGAGCGTTATCCAACGAAAGGTTTTCGAACACGCACTGTCCGTTGGGCGAAAGCGGAACGTCACTTACCTGAGCCGGGGCAAGCGTGTTCCCATTCATTTGGAAATGGAATACCAATTGGTGAACAAGACCATTCTAAGCCTTGTCAGGAAACAGCTGGGGCTCGAAAATGCCAATCTGTTCCCGACGGCAGGGGCATTTGTTTCGCCAGAGGTCGAAGAGTTTGTCCACAGCATAGGGCTGCACATGCTTGTGGGGTACGGTCTGACTGAAAGTCTTGCCACGGTGAGTTGCGACCACAAGGACAAGCCCTACACGGTGGGCTCGGTAGGGCGACCGATTCACAACATAGAGGTAAAGATAGGCGAAGAGGACGAGATACTGCTGAAAGGCCCAACAATCACACCAGGTTACTTCCAACGCGAGCACATCAACAACACAGCTTTCGATAAAGACGGATTCTTCCACACTGGAGATGCTGGCTATCTGAAAGACGGAGAGCTATTCCTAAAGGAAAGAATCAAAGACCTATTCAAGACGTCAAACGGTAAATACATTGCGCCTCAGATGGTCGAAGGCATGCTACTGGTCGATAAGTTCATTGACCAAGCTGTCGTGATTGCCGATCAGCGAAAATATGTATCAGCATTGCTCGTCCCTGAATTTAGAGTTTTGGAAGAATGGGCCAAAGACAACGGCATCGCATTCGAGAGCCGCGAAGACCTTTGCGACAACATCCGCGTTCAAAAGATGTACAAGGAGCGCATCGACACGCTTCAACAACGATTGGCGCCTTACGAACAGGTAAAGACGTTCACCTTGCTGGCTCATCATTTCTCAATGGAGTCAGGAGAACTTACCAACACACTGAAGCTGAAACGCTCTGTCATCAACAAGAATTTCAAAGACATCATCGACAAGATGTACGAGGATTAAAGGGCTATTGACCAAGAATTAAAAACAAAAGAAGTGATTACAGCCGACCAACTGAAAGACGTGACAGAGCGAGTTGAAGCTCTGCATCGCTATCTGAACATAGATAAAAGAAAGATTGAGTTCGAAGAGGAACAGCTCCGCACACAGGCGCCCGACTTCTGGGAGGATGCCGAACGTGCGCAGGAGCAGATGAAAAAGGTGAAAGGCATAGAGAAATGGCTGAAAGGCTATGAGAATGTGCGCACGCAGAGCGACGAGCTGCAACTGGCTTTCGACTTCTACAAGGACGAGCTGGTAACCGAAGAGGAAGTGGATGCTGCCTATACGAAGGTAGTGGCGGCCATTGAGGACCTTGAACTCATGAATATGCTCCGCCAGGAGGAAGACCCGATGGAGTGTGTGATGAAAATCAATTCAGGCGCTGGTGGCACTGAGAGCCAGGATTGGGCATCAATGCTCATGCGTATGTATATGCGTTATGGGGAGGCGCACGGCTACCGTGTTACCATCTCCGATATTCAGGACGGCGATGAAGCCGGCATCAAGAGCGTGACGATGAAATTCGAGGGCGGCGAATATGCCTACGGGTTCCTCAAAAGCGAGAACGGCGTCCACCGATTGGTGCGTGTCAGCCCATTCAACGCACAGGGCAAGCGCATGACGAGCTTTGCCAGCGTGTTCGTTTCTCCACTCATCGACGACTCAATAGAGGTATATGTAGATCCGGCACGCGTTAGCTGGGACACCTTCCGATCAGGAGGCGCCGGCGGACAGAACGTGAACAAGGTGGAGTCGGGTGTGCGTCTGCGCTATCAATACGAAGACCCCGACACTGGAGAGCATGAAGAAATACTCATCGAGAATACCGAAACACGCGACCAACCCAAGAACCGCGCCAAGGCTATGCAGCTCTTGAAATCGCAACTCTACGACCGTGCCATGAAAAAGAAGATGGAAGCACAGGCGAAAGTTGAGGCCTCGAAGAAGAAAATTGAATGGGGAAGCCAGATTCGCAGCTATGTGTTTGACGACCGCCGCGTAAAAGACCACAGAACCAATTATCAGACATCTGATGTCGATGGAGTGATGGACGGAAAAATAGACGGTTTCATCAAAGCCTACCTGATGGAATTCCCTGTAGAGGAATAACAATCGTCTCGTCTTATCACAGAAAAGACAAAAGCATTTTTAAGCTGAATAAATACAAATATAATCAATTCAACTATGAGCGATAAAAGAAAATTGTATCAGAAGCAACGCGAAGCACGACAGGAAAAGCAGGCAAAGAACGTTATCAAGTGGATTATCATCACGCTGTTAATACTCGGATTGGCGTATGCTGCCTACTCTATCTACCTTTATAGCTAATGAGCGGAGTCGAGATTGAAAGGAAATTTTTAGTCCACAAGTCAGCAGATTGGAAAAAATCTGCACACACCTCGCACCATATTCAGCAGGGATATTTCGCTGCCGTCAATACGGTGCGCATCCGTATTCAGGACGACAAAGCCTTCCTGACCATCAAAGGGCCGTCGCGAAACGGCGGACTGTCGCGCTACGAGTTTGAAAAAGAAATCACACAAGAAGAGGCCAAGCATCTTTTACGGCTTTGCGAGCCAGGCATCATCGACAAACGACGCTACCTTATCGAACATGACGGACACACTTTCGAGGTCGATGAGTTCTATGGCGACAACGATGGGCTGGTGATGGCCGAAGTAGAATTGAACAGCGAGGAAGAAGCCTTCGAAAAACCAGACTTCATCGGCATGGAGGTCACGGGTGACCGCAGATTCTACAACTCGCAGATGCGGCGCAATCCATTCAAGATCTGGCGCGATACTTTGCCACAAGAATACCGATAACAAAGGCTATTGCTGCTCCGATGGTATCGGCAAGAAAATCCAACCACTCACCACTGCGATTTCCTCCAGTACAATAGGCTTGCAGAATTTCGATGAGTCCACCCATCAACGAAGGCATGAGAAACACCCATAATGCAAGTTTCTTTGCACCCGAATAGCCGTAAGCGTTAAAATATTCCAACGCTATGCAGACACCCAGGCACAGATAAAGAATGATATGCGTCCATTTATCAATGAGACTGATATTCTGAAGAGGAGTGTCGGGAACATTGATGAAGCAGAGAACAAATATCGCAATGATGATGTTGGTGGTGAAAGGAAATTTACGAAGTACTCTCATCGGACTGAATTTATTTTGTAAGCACACTACAAAGATAAGAAACATTTTGCAATTCCCGAACCTAAGATTTGATAATCTGACCCTGAACACCAAAATACCATGAACTTAAGAGAGTTTTTCTATTTACAAAAGTCAGACAGAAAAGTAGTAATCTTTCTCCTGACACTGGCTGCTGCTGCCATCTCTATCGTCTATCTCTTGGGAGATAAAAACACACGGACCATTGGAGATTCTGAAAACGAGACTTCAATCCTTGGCCTTGACAACACGACGAAATACGGAAAACCAAAAGAAAACGGTTATTACGAATTGAGGGACGGAAGAAGAGTGGAGCTCTTCCCTTTTGATCCGAACACCGCCGACAGCACACAATTGAGCCGACTGGGACTTGCCCCCTACCAAATTCGCAACATCTACAAATACAGAGCAAAAGGAGGAGTTTACCGATCGCCACAAGATTTCGCCCGTCTCTATGGACTCACACGCAAACAATACCGAGCCTTGGAGCCGTATATTATGATAGGCGATGACTATCAGCCCGCTTTCACAATGGAATCAGTGAGAGCCTACCACGAGAACAAGATTGCCGAAAGGCAGCGGGTACACGACGCCTACGAGGCTTATAAGGCACAAGATGCCTACAAGCCCTATAAGGAGTACGATCGCGACACCATTCGCTATCCGCTGAAAATCAAAGTCGGAGAATACATTAATCTTGCCACTGCCGACACCACGATGCTGAAAAAGATACCGGGTATAGGGTCAGGATGGGCACGGGCCATCGTAAGCTACGGACAGCGCCTTGGCGGTTACGTATCTGTGGGACAGTTGAAAGAGATTGAGGGCTTTCCTAAAGAATCGCTCCCATTCTTCAAGGTGGTTCATCCACAAACGCAAAAGATGAATCTGAACAAGCTTTCGGTTGCACAGATGCGCCGTCACCCCTATATCAACTTTTATCAGGCAAGGGCAATCTATGACTTCCGTAGGCTGAAAGGTAAGATTACAAGTCTCACTCAACTGAGACTCCACAAGGACTTTCCACCAGAAGCCATCGAACGACTGGGTCCTTACGTTACATTCTAACGATGGTGATGCTTATCTCTAAGTAAGCCATCATATAATTCTAATCCTCCGAAACATTCCATCGCACTTAAACCCACCCCAGCCATTAGAGAACTCCGCTTTCTTTTTGTAATTAGATAGAAAGAAAGCCACATGTTACGAGGAAAGCTTTAAAAACCAATTTGGGAAAATATTCACAAAATTTCTAAGGGCTTATGTACAAAGAACAAAAGGCTGCATCCATTTAAAGGATGCAGCCCATTTTCTATATGCTAAGAAATGCTTAGCGCATGATAATTAAAAACAACTCAGAGATTTATGGATTCTGTACCAAGTTCTTGTTGGCATTAATTTCCTTAATCGGAAGTTTATGCAAGAAGTCCTTATCGTCTGTGCGCATTACCTTTCTTGCAGATTCCTTGTGGTTGGAAACAACCTTTACGTCGTTACCATCCTTATCCTTAATCGTGTAACCCTTGGTACGGTCGATAGTTTCCTTCCAGCGTTTCATGTCGAACCAGTTTGTACCCTCACCCCAAAGCTCTATGCGGCGTTGGAAACGAACCTCCTTGCGGAGTTCATCCTGTGTTGCAGGAGCTTTAAACTTAGGATCGCGCTTGCTGGCAAAAGCAGTGAGCTTGGTTTGTGCATTAGCTAAGTCTCCTAATTCTACCAATGCCTCGATTTCAAGCAAAATAGGATCCTGAACGCGGATGAAGCAATAATCTTGTTCCATACCTGCCTCACCTGCAATAAACTTCACTTGCTCGAAATTATCAAGATCATCTATTTTTTTCATACCAGAGTTGTGGGTCTGTGCGATCATCTGCATCGCTACTTCCGGCAATGCTTCCTTGTCAATCCAAAGCTTTCTGCGAGAGTCGCTCTTAGGAATCTGGTTGTACAGATAGTTGTAGATGAGCTTGGTCTTACCACCAGCAGCATAACCTCTGGAGAGGAAATGATCCATGTGGCTCCAATATGATGCCCACAGCGTAGAGTTCTGAGAGTTAATGTCATAGCCCCACAAGATGTCAGGCTGACCAATGTCCCAACCGCGAGCCGGCTCTGAAACCTTATCGGAACCACCTTCTTGTGCGATTACAGCATAGGTCTTAACATTTGCCCAATCTTCCATCTGAGCATAAGCCTTTGCCAAATAAGCAGCAGCCACAGCGCGATCTACATCTGTGCGAACACCAGTGTTATGGCAGTGATCAACAGCGTATTTCAGATCCTCGATGATTTGTGCATAAACTTCTTTCACGGTAGCGCGAGGAAGGTTCTCATCGGTTGACTTCAATGCGAGAGGAACACCTAGTGCATCCTCATGACCTTTATAGGTATGCTGATAGAAGTTTACCAAATGGAAGTAAGAGATACCACGCAGAGCAAGTGCCTCACCCTTAGATGCCATCACTTCAGGATCGTCGGACTCCTGAGCAAAGTAAGTTTCCAAGTGGAGATTCACTTTCGCAATAACGTCATAGAACTGTCCCCATGTAGATCTGGTACGGCGATAATTCTCCATGCGGTTATCAATCTGATAGTCGAATTGGAACCAGTTCCAATTCTGATATGCAACGTCTTCGCACATCAAATCGGTAGCGATATGGAAAGCCTTCAAACCGAAATCATCATGGCTGTCATAAAAATCCTGGAAAATGGAATATACCTTTGCCAAAGCAGCTTTTGCTACCTTTGGCTGTGTTTCCGGGTTGCCAATCAACTCGTCGTGACGTTCCTGAGTTACGTTATCCGTTACTACAGGATCGAGGTCGCACCCTGCTAAACCAAACGTTAATGCGAGTGCAGCTGCAACTTTTATATAATTCTTCATATTTCTTATATTTTATAATCGTTTATTAAACAGATTTTTATAAATTCAGGTTGATACCAAACGAGAGGGCACGTACCGCACTGTTTACACTGACATCTTGTGTACCGTTGAGTGAAACACGTGGGTCAAGACCTTTTCTCTTAGACCACAAACCGAGGTTGTCGGCAGCGAAGTAAATGCGAAGACCCTGAATACCCACTTTATTCAAGAGACTCTTTGGCAACGTGTAACCCAATGTGAGGTTGTTCAAGCAGAGATAAGAGCCATCGATGATGAAACGGTCAGTAGCTTGAGTGAGGATTTGTGTGCTGCTCTGCAAACGTGGAACGTCGGTGTTTTTGTTCTCCGGAGTCCAACGATTGAGAATATCCATGTGCCAGTTAGAACCTGGGTTTCCAGCTGACATCAAATTAGCGTAGTTGGCGTCATAAACCTTTCCACCGATACGATAAGCGAACTGCATGGAGAAGTCGAAACCGTAAGCAGCAGCGTTGACATAGAAACCACCTGTCAATTTAGGCAAAGATGAGCCCACAAATTGTCTGTTCTTCAAACCGCTGTCATAATCAGCTCCACCTACTTTCTCGAACTGTTTATTGTCGTCGTTCCAAATCCAGTAAAGTTGTTCACCATTCTCAGGATTAACGCCGGCAGATTTCACCATATAGTAATCGTAGATGCCGCCACCCTCTTTCATGATGCGCCAACCAGAAGTGATACCATCTTCTTTGAACTTCTCAGGCAGTTTGGTAATCTTGTTCTTATAAGTGATACCATTTACGCCTACATTCACGTTGATGTGCTCATCGTTATAAACATTAGAAGAGAGGCTAAACTCGAAACCAGTGTTTCTCATGTTACCGAAGTTTACGGGTTCTGTATCGAAACCTGTTGTTGAAGGTATCGGGAGGTTGAAGAGCATGTCTGATGTACGACGAGTGAAGAAGTCGAGTTCACCGGCAATAGCACCCTTCCAGAATGAGAACTCAAGACCTACGTCCAAGTTGTTGTTCTTTTCCCAAGTGATTTCCTTGTTACCTTTATAGACAGGTCCATAAACACTTTCTGTACCTGTAGAAGAAATTCGATAAAGGTTGGTGTACGGAGTATAAGCTCTTACCGATGAGCCCGGCAAGTAGAGATAGTCGTTACCTTGAACACCATAGCTGACACGCAGCTTCAAGTTCTGAATGGCCTTGACATCCTTTAGGAAGTCTTCTTGGTTGATACGCCAAGATGCGCCCACACTCCAGAATGTACCCCAACGGTGATCCGGATGGAATACGGAAGAACCATCACGACGCAGAGAAGCAGAAGCATAGTACTTGTCCATATAATCGGCTGTTATCTGTCCGAAGAAACCTTCTACCTTATATTCGCGAGAAAAAGAATCCAAGCTGGAAATGGAAGCAGCTGAACGGAATTCCGGCAGAGTCGGGTCGAGAAGACCTTTCTTTTCGCCAGACATGAAGTTCCATCTCTGTGAGAAGTATTCATGACCCAACATGGCATGGATTGTAAAGTCGTTGAATGTTCGATCCCAATTCAAGATTTGGTTCCAGTTGGTTGACAACGATTGGTTTACTTCCTTATTGAGGATACCGCCGTATGCCTGACCATCACCCACGAGTGGATTTGTCAAATTAGTCCAACGCCACCAGTTGCCATTGAATGTTGCAGTTGTGCTGAACTTGAAGTTGTAAGGCAGCTTCACGTCGATGCGTGCGTTCTCGGTGAGGTAGTAATTGGTATTCTTCTGTACATTGAGTAGGTTTTGCTTGATGAGGTTTATACCACCTGCATAGAGACGGCTTTGCGAATCGTCATAAATACCCTCTCCATTTGCATCGCGCAAGATCTTACCATCAGCGTCGTGCATATAGACAGGATAGATAGGAGCTATCATACGACTCCACATGAAGGCATTGCTATAGTTGCTTCCCTCGTCAGCCGCATTGCGAGCATTGGTCTTAGCAAATTGTGAGGAAGCGGAAATTCTCAACCAATCGGTGATGTCAGCGTCATAAGACATACGGTTAGTCAGACGCTCAAAACCTGTATTCATGTTGAAACCGCGATCGTTCAAATAACCCAAAGAGAAGTAAACCTTAGATTTTTCACTACCTTTCGTTACGCTGAGGTTGTATTCCTCTCGAGTTCTCGGGTCGTATAGAACACCTTCCCAATCGTTGAAGTTGCTTGCGTCTTCGTAGCGGATGGGAGCAGTGGTAAGATTACCATTCGCATCAACCACCTGATTGTCAGGAGTACTATAAATATTATAACCTAATTCATCAATCAAGTTATCGGAAGCCCATTGAGCGGGATTAGCCTCAGGATCTTTAATATAAGTAACAGAGTTCTTCAAAGCTTCCCATGTCAGCTTGTAATACAAGCCTGGATCGCGGATGATGTCATACTCTGGAACGGCACGTTGGTTTGTACCAATGCGAGCATCGAAAGATACCTGTACACGACCCTTGTTACCACTCTTCGTAGTAATCAAGATTACACCGTTGGCACCACGAGCACCATACAAAGCAGCGGAAGCAGCGTCCTTCAAAACGTTGATGCTTTCAATATCCTTTGTATTGATGGCATTGATTTCACCATCATAAGGAGCACCATCCAAAATAACGAGCGGTGCACTGGAAGCATTCAAAGAACCGATACCGCGAATACGCATCGTTGTTCCCTGACCCGCACGACCAGAAGGAGAGCTTACGGACAAACCAGCTACCATACCTTCCAAAGCCTTGGAAGCATCGGCTGCTTGCACCTTCTCCAACTTCTTCGAGTCGATGTTGGTTGCAGCACCAGTATAAGTTGATTTCTTCACTGTACCGTAAGCAACGACGAGGACTTCGTCCATGTCGCTTCCCGCAGTTGCCAACTTGATAATCATGTTGTTGCTTGCGGTTACGGTCTTGGGTACCATACCAATGTAAGAAACTACGAGTTTCGCACCCTTGGGTACGCTCAAAGTAAACTTACCGTCAAGATCGGTAGCGGTACCAGTTTTTGTTCCTTCAACCATCACGGAAGCACCGATAATGGGTTGACTGTCGTCTGCAGAAATCACAGTACCGCTAATCTGTGTTTGTGCCAATGCCATTCCAAAACTTAGGAATAGACATGCAAGAAACATTGTTAGTCTTTTTTCCATAAAATTTCTTTTTAAATTATGTTTAAGTGAAAGATTTCCTCTCTGAAAGTTAATGAACTCATGCATTTATCTTATTAAGTTGTTAGATGATTAGGTATTTCAATTTGTTAACTACTTGCAAATATAATATAATATTTTTAACAGAATAAATACTGCAGTCAAAAAAGGTAAGAAATTTATATTTATTAACATATTACACTCTCTATTTGATGCAATTTGGTGTTTTATGCATAAAATATTAAGAGAATCTATTGATTTAGATTTGTTTTATTTCATTTTATCTAAATATTTATAGTATAAATTACAATATTAAACAAAAACAACGGTTACAGATTTATCAAATCGTAACATCTCTTTCAAACTGTAAGATAATATAGGGATAAAACACGTAAAAAAATCAACAATTGACCAATTTTAGCTTGTTAACAATTCTAATTGTGACATTCTGTAAACCAACGTTAACAATACTGTGTTGGAAACAGTGAGAGCGTAGTTTATAAAGTTTAAAATGCTTATATATAATAAGGTATAAAGCATCTTTCAGACTTTCTTTACCAATGGTGCTTAGAATAAAACAGAACTGGTCATTAGACCGCAATTCAGAATTTGATGATGACGGTGAGACTTCCTGACTGATTTCATTCGCTTGCGTTTTCCTACTTTCTGCCATAATTGATACCAATGACATTAATAACGATCATGGATATCCGACGGTGCTTCTCAATACCTTTCTGTATTGTTCTTCAGCATTTAACAATAGGTACGAAAGAGGGTGTGTCGAAATTGACACACCCTTTTTGCCTTACATTAGTCGGGATGAGGCGACTCGAACGCCCGACCCCTACGTCCCGAACGTAGTGCGCTACCAACTGCGCTACATCCCGATATTTACCAACTTATGTAAAGGCGGATGCAAAGTTAGTGAAAAAAGTAGAAACAGCGAAACTTTTATTTGAAATTATCACTTTTGATGGTTTATGTACGAATAAGCAGTCATAAACAAAATATTTGAGTAATTCCATCTATTAATATTAATATTCTATGAAAAAAATAGTAATTTTGCAGTCTTAAGTAATAAGTCCGAGTTTATTGCGTGCATAATGACAATACTAAACAAGTTTTTTGAAAAAGTTACCACATCTCTTTATAAGGAGTTCCCCTTCTTTTTCATCGTCTTGGCCCTCATCGGTTATCCTATCATAGTTGACTTCCTGGCCAACTTTCCCGCCGTGGGTTCAGTCGTAAAGATGTCCCGCTATTTCGGCATGGCTATCTTCATCGCCTATCTCTTCACTGTGATTGTCTATCGCAGTCAAGTCAAGATAGTGAAAATGGCGTTCTACACCATACTCTCGGCCCTTGCGCTGACTGATATTTTCCTTCGTTTGGCTTTCGGACAGCAAATCTCTCCCGTCATCCTACTGCTCCTCGGAGAGACCAACAGTAACGAATCGGCCGAATTTATCAACACCTTCGTGCTTGGGGAAGATGGCTTTCTGGCCGCAGCTATCCTCACAATCGTTGTTGCAGCCACCATCGTTCTTGAGAAGAACAGAGACGGATTAGAACGGATACTCAAGGCATGGGGCAAGCCCACGAAAGCCATCGCAGCCTTATTCCTCGCCTATTTCCTCATCGCCGGTGCATGGAAAGCCCGAATCTACTATACTTTACTGACGAGCCCCACCCGCATGCAGCTTGAGGAATGGGCGACATCGAACAAAAGCGGCACTTGTACCGACCTCGTCACCTGCACCTCTTATGCCCTGACGGGGGCTAAGGCGCTGGCCAACGACATCCAAATTGCCAAGCAAACTGCACTGAATGTCTGCAAATCGCACGCTACCATCGCCGAGGACTCCACGCTGACGGTGGTCTATGTGCTGGGCGAGTCGTTCATCAAATACCATTCGTCGCTCTACGGCTATTACAACAAGACGAATCCACGGCTTGAGAAGGAACAAAAAGATGGCAACTTGTTTGTGTTCAATGACGTTGTGACGCCCTACAACCGCACGTCTTTCACCATGAAGAACACGTTCAGTTGCAACAGCCTTTCCAATCGAGAGTGCTGGGCATACTATCCGCTCTTCCCCACCATCTTCAAACAAGCCGGATATGATGTCTATTTCTGGGACATTCAGAAAACAATGGACACCAAGGAGATGTACTCCATATCTATCAACTCGCTGCTTTACGACAGAAAGATACAGCGTCTCTCCTACTCCGAGTTATCGAGTTGCAAGCCCTTCGCCTACGACGGACAGCTGGTGGCCGACTTCTTCTCGAAACCAAGGGCTGCCAAGGGTCGCAACTTGGTGATGTCGCAAGTTCAACATAGAACTGCAATCCCAAGTACGGGTGTAGCTTAATAATCTATACCTGAAAACACCGAGGGGGTTGGGGGCGAGCAGCCCCCATGAG
>QWBY01001565.1_pt1 | contig 36527 bp, 29 predicted proteins | sample 1972471 | NCBI WGS metagenome assembly QWBY01 (sample SAMN09866722, study PRJNA288562) | Human gut metagenome isolate term6_stool, whole genome shotgun sequencing...
TATATATGTCATAATTCCAAGATGCGGCGTGTCGCCGTATGTCTTTATTTCATATTTAAGTTGATGAAGAATCGATTTAAATAATTTTTCATCGAGTCCTGACTTGATTAGGCTTCCAATTTCTTCATCGATAATCTTTAAAATTTTATCCTTATCTTCGGCGTTCATGCCTTTAGCAATAATAGATAAATTGTTCACAGTTCCAACGCTATACATAGTTTCAACGTCGGTTGCAAGGCCTTCCGAAAGAATTCTGTCCTTAATCGGCGCACCATCTTCCGTCACAAGTGCACGTGTTATCACTTCGTGGCACAAATTGTTCAAGTTGTCGGTCGAATCGCCCGCAAGATATGAGACAACAAAGAAATCGTTTTTCGGCTTTGCTTCACCGAAATAAGTGGTTTCAACATCGATATTTTCTTCGAGTGGCTTTATATATTTCATTGGATTTTTAACATCCTTGTATTCAAACTCACTCAAATAACCGTCCAAAAATTCAAGTTCTTTAATTGTGTCGCCGTTTCCATACAAGAAAATATATGAGTTTGAAGGATGATATTTTTCTCTGTGGTAATTCAAAAGCGCCTCTCTTGAAAGAGTCGGAATGAATTCCGGATCTCCGCCCGAGTTTGTGTTATATGTTGAATCCGGATATAAGTGTCTTGCAATTTTATCCATGACTTGCGAAATGTCGGAGCTCATTGCACCCTTCATCTCGTTATAAACAACGCCGTTTATTGTGAGCGGTGCATCTTTGTTTTCAAGTTCATAGTGCCAACCCTCTTGCATGAAAATCTTTTCGTTGTTGTAAATATCCGGAAAAAGAACAGCATCCATATACACATCCATGAGATTGAAAAAGTCTTTTTCATTTCTCGAGCTTATCGGATAGATTGTCTTGTCGTCAAAGGTCATCGCATTCAAAAATGTTTGAAGACTCGATTTAACGAGGTCCATAAACGGTTCCTTGGTCTTGTATTTTCTGGAACCCGAAAGAACCGAGTGTTCCAAAATGTGGCAAACTCCGGTGTCATCATTTTGAACTGTTCTAAAACCTATTCCAAAAGCTTTGTTTTCATCGTTATTTTCGACTTTTAAAACTCTCGCCTTTGTCTTTTCGTGTTCATAAAGAAATGCATCGCTGTTAAGTTCGTTAATATGTTCTTTTTTTATTAATTTAAATTTGTCCATATATTCTCCTTTGATCTGTGTTTGTTATGCTTCTCGTCTGTTTTCAAAAGCCTGTCTTATTGTTGCGGAATCAAAATATTCCAAAACTCCGCCCGCAGGTATACCTTGCGAAATCTTCGTGACTTTCTTGCCCGATTCTTCGACAAGCGCCTTCAAAAGAAGCCCCGTTTGCTCACTCTCAACATTGCTGTTTAGTGCAAGGATAACTTCGTTAATTCCATCATCTTGAACGAGCCTGGTCTTCAGTCTTCCGAAACCCATTTCTTCCGGACCTATTCCTTTTAAAGGATCCAAATGTTCTTCATCCAAAACAAAATAAAGTCCGTCATAACAGTTCGAATTCTCAAAAGAATCCACATCCTTCGGATTTTGTACAATCATAAGTTTCGAATGGTCCCTCATCTCCGATGAGCAAATGTTACATACTTCCTTTTCCGAATAGTTTCCGCAAATTTTGCACTTTTGAATCGATTTTTTTGCAAGACTTATCGCATAAACCAAATTGTCGGAATCAGCTTGCGGCATATTTATAATATAATACGCCAACCTTTTTGCGCTTTTTCTTCCAATTCCAGGAAGCGCCGCAAGTCTGTCGACCAAATTTTCAAGTGCGTTAAGACTCATTAAAACAATCCCGGCATATTGAGACCTTTAGTAAATTGTCCCATTGCATTTTCCATTTCGTCGTCAGCTTTTTTGATTGCTTCATTTGCAGCTGCCATAATAAGGTCGCAAAGTGTTTCTACATCATCCGGATCGACTACTTCAGGGTCGAGCACGATTTTTGTGATTTCCTTGTTTCCGTTAATTGTAACTGTGCAAACACCGCCGCCGCTTGAAACCTCAAACTCTTGATTTGCAACTTCTTCTCTCTTTGTTTCCATGTCCTTTTGAAGCTTTTGAACTTGCTTCATCATATTTTTCATATTTCCGCCGCCATTAAAATTTCTCATAAATAACTTCCTTTCTTTTTATCTAATTTCGAGTTTATCGCCGAATAAATCAATTGCTCTTTGCATTCCTGCGTTGGATGACCTTATCTCAACAGATGCGCCACCACCGACGATTTCATTCATTTTTTCTGTAAGCTCATTTTTTGAGCTGTTAAAAATAAAATCTTCTTCCGAATTTTTCGGAGTAAAAATCAATTTCTTTTTTATTAATTTTATATAATAATTGTTTTTCGAAAATTGCAGAAGCGGGTTCCCTTCGACAATTCTATCAAACATCTTTTCGCCCTCTTCATTTTGAAGAGTGCAGTCATCGACCTCTTCATCTTCTTCTATCTTTTCTTCCGCTTTTGATAAATCATCTGTTCCCGTTTTCTTTCTTGCAATAGAATCTTTTAAATCTTTCTCTTCTATTTCCTCTTCCGGCTCTTCATCCGATTTAATCTCGACTTCTTTGTCGCCTTTTTCATGAGCCACATCCGTTTTCTTTTCCCATCCTGAAACATCAGGCGTAAATTCTTCATCTAAATTTAAATAGTCCGATTCCTCAGGCTCAAAGAAAGGTCTTTCTTCAAAACCCGATTCCGTTTGAGGCTTCTCATTTTCGTCGTTTTGTTTCGCCTCATTTTTTATCTGTTTCATTTCATCTTTTTCAAGCTTTTCTTTATCTGTATACGATAGTTCCGACTTTGTTTTTTCGTTTTCGATTTCAGCTTCTTTTTTTTCGACATTTTTAGAAAAAAGCTCATTGAAATCCGTTTCTTTTTTCTCTTTTACAAATTTCGGAATTTTTGTTTCTCTCGAATTTGAAACCGAAGTCGTGTCCGCTCTGTTTCTTGCAATTTCAACAAGACCCATTTGAAACATGAGCGCCTCGTCATATGCATAATTTATGCCGTCTATAAGCTTTCTAAAAGATTCAATCAAATCAAGTATCCTGTTTTCGTCGACATATTCACTTATTTTCTCGAGAACTTCTTTTCTTTTTGTCGACAGACCGTCCGTTTCTCCCATCTTCACAAGATACAAATCTCGACACGCTTTCATTAACGCATAAAGCGTTTTTTCTCCGGACCTTCCTCTTTTCATTATGTCCGCTGTTTCGTTCATAACACCCAAAACATCATGATTTAAAATATCCGTAAGAAGTGGAGCTATTTCGTCAATCCCTGTAAATCCAAGAAGTGATGAAATAATTTCCGGTGTTATAGGTCTTATCGGAATCGACAAAAGCTGGTCAAGCATCGACAGCGCATCTCTCATTGAGCCGCCGGCGTTGTCCGCGATAATTCCGAAAACTTCGTCAGAAACTTCTTCCTTCAGACCTTTTGCAGCATTTCTTAAAGATTCCTCGAGCCTGTCCTTTGAAATCCCATGAAAATCAAAACGTTGAAGTCGTGATTTTACAGTATCCGGTAATTTTTCAGGCTCTGTCGTCGCAAGTATAAATATAAGATGCTTCGGAGGTTCTTCCAAAATTTTTAAAAGTGCATTGAAAGCGGAGTTCGAAAGCATATGCGCTTCGTCGATAATATATACCTTCTTTTTTAAAGTTGTCGGCGGATAAACGCCAAGTTCCTTGAGCTCCCTTATATTGTCGACCCCGTTGTTCGAAGCGGCGTCAAGTTCCAAAACGTCAACTGCTCTGTCTTCGAGAATTGCCTTGCAGTTTTCACATTCATTGCATGGCTCACCGTCATGAGGATTTAAACAGTTTACCGCCCTTGCCAAAATTTTTGCACAGCTCGTCTTTCCCGTTCCTCTGAGTCCACAAAATAAATATCCGTGAGAAACGGAATCGTTCTTAACCTGATTTCTTAAAACCTCGACGATTAAATCTTTGTCGACCACTTCGCTCCATGTTTTAGGGCGAAGCACTCGATAAAGCGCCTTTGTCATAATCTTTTTCCTTCTTTCAATAAATCATATCTAAGTTGATAAAGTTTCGGCGAAAGGTCCACATAATACGAATGCGGATCATCGAGTCTTTTAATTTCATCCCAAAGTTTTTCCTGAGCCACTTTTGCCCTATCTTTGATCTCTTCTATATCAGGATTTTTATAAATCAGTTTCCCACCTTCAAAAATCTTTTTCATCAAAGGTTCCGCATAATAATTTTCAAGAGTCGTTCTCTTCCATGTATATAGCGGGTGGAAAATTTCAAGCGGTTCGCCGTTTGGAGCCGGTTCGTCGTGCAGACAGACCAAATCCGCTTCCATAAATCCTGTATCCTTATTATATATTCTATAAATTTGTTTGAATCCCGGAGTTGTAATCTTTACAACATCTTCGGAAACTTTTATCTTCGGAATAATTTTTCCGTCTTCTTCCATCGCGACAAGCTTATAAACCCCGCCGAAAACAGGGTCGCTCTTCGCGGTTATAAGTCTTTCACCGACGCCGAAGCTGTCGATTTTAGCACCTTGGTTTAGAAGATCTCTTATTTTAAACTCGTCCATACTGTTTGAAACGACAATTTTCGCATCTTCAAATCCTGCTGCATCGAGCATTTTTCTAGTTTCTTTTGTAAGATATGCAATATCGCCGGAGTCAATTCTTATTCCGAGAGGCCTGTATCCCTTTTCATTAAGCTCATTAAACACTTTTATAGCATTCGGAATGCCTGATCTTAAAACATCGTATGTGTCGACCAAAAGAAGGCACGCGCTCGGATAAACTTCTGCATATGCTCTAAAGCTTTCAAGTTCACTGTCAAAACTTTGAACCCATGAGTGAGCCATAGTTCCGGTTGCCGGAATTCCCAAATGTCTATCGGTGTATGTGTTTGCGCTTGCGACAGCTCCACCTATATATGCGGCTCTTGCTCCAAGGTTTGCAGCATCGGCTCCGTGCGCACGTCTGCTTCCAAATTCACTTATCGCTCTTCCCTTCGCAACTCTGACCATTCTCGAAGTTTTTGTTGCAACGAGTGATTGATGGTTCAAAATTAAAAGAAGCATAGTTTCAATCATTTGAACTTGATACAAAGGTCCCCTTACGGTTACAATCGGTTCGTGTGGAAAAATCACAGAGCCTTCTTCAATGGCCCAAACGTCGCATTCAAATTTAAATTCTTTAAGTTTTTTCAAAAATTCTTCGGAAAATATTCCTTTACTTCTAAAAAATTCTATATCTTCATCATCAAATTTAAGATTTTCCAAATATTCAATTAGCTGTGTCAGACCGGCGAACAAAGCGTAACCCCCGTCGTCGGGTACCGACCTGAAAAAATAGTCAAAATATCCAATTTTTTCACCCCTGCCAAGTTTTATATATCCGTTTGACATTGTGAATTCATAAAAGTCAGCAAGCAGTGTTAAATTTCGTTCGTTTTTTTGCATTGTATAGCCTCCATTAATATTAATTATAACATAAATAATTCAAATTTTCATCCGAAAACGCTTTATTTAAATCCTTCGATGGAGTTAAAATTGTCCCATAAAAAATACGGACCGAAATAGGTCCGTCATATTAATTATTTTATAAGTGCTTGCGCTTCTTTAAAACAGGAATGCTTTGCATCTTTAAGAATATCAAATACCAATAACTCGAAATTTATAATATATGCACCCATATCTCGCAAAAGTGCTACGCCGTTTCTCTTATTCTCCGGAGTTCTTGAAGTCATCGCTTCTTCAACTACAAAAACATTGTAACCCGCTTCGAGCAAATCGCGCCCCGTTTGAAATGCGCAAATATGTGCTTCCTGTCCAAATAAAACAATATTTTTCTTGTTAAGCTTGTCAATCGTCTCTTTGATTTCAGGATTTAAATAGCAAGAAAATTCAGTTTTATCAAGTGCTGCATCATCTGCATTTCTAAATTCATCTACAAGCCCTCCAAGTACCCTTCTGTACTGGGTTGTAAAAAGACTTTCGACATCCGACAGTTTAGAAAACTCATAAGCCTTTTTCGAAACATCGATAACTTTTGCATTATCATACATCGCCGGCATAAGTTTTTCCTGAAAATCTATAAACAAAAATAGCGTATCATCTTTATCCAGATTAAATGTTTTCATACAACCTCCTTATTGATAAACCTTAAAACCGCGTCTCAATCCGCTTTTAATAAAATCAACCTTTATATCGCCCTTTACTATTTCCAAAAGCCCTTTTTCCACCAAAAAAGTCAACTCATCAACCGCAATTTTTTCATCATTATCTCTTTCTATGTCCGGGAGCACGCCAAGACTCACTCCACATCATGAATAGCTTTGTATATATACTCTAACATTGTTCGCATTGAGTTCGTTAAAACGCTCTCTCGCATTTTCCGTCAATGTAATATTCAACTTTACCACCTCATGCAATTTTTACCCAAAATCCGCAGTAAAAAAACAAAAGGGCTACCGAAGTAACCCTTTTTTAAACTATTTTTGAACATCATAGAAAAGTTCGTCATCTTTTAAACGAACGACGACCTCGTCTCCGTCCAAAATATTTCCTTTTATAATTTGTTTTGCAAGTGCAGTTTCGACCGAAGATGAGATAAATCTCTTGATTGGTCTTGCGCCATATTCAGGAGTGTAACTTCTTTCAATTACATAATCCTTTGCTTCATCCGTAAATACAACTGTGATTCCTTTTTCTTCGAGTCTTTCATTGAGCGATTTAACTGAAATGTCTATAATCTTCTTCATATTTTCCTTTGTGAGCGGTTTGAACATTACAATTCCGTCGACTCTATTTAAAAACTCCGGCCTGAATGAATTTCTCAGCCTTTCCATAACATCATTTTCAGCTTCCGGAAGAATATCTCCGTTTTCATCAATTCCGTCAAGCAAAATCGGCGAACCAATGTTTGATGTCATGATTAAAATTGTATTTGTAAAATCAACCACGCGTCCACGGTTATCCGTCAAACGTCCGTCGTCGAGCACTTGTAAAAGTAGATTGAACACATCCGGATGCGCCTTTTCAATTTCGTCAAAAAGCACTACCGAATATGGTCTTCTTCTCACAGCTTCGGTGAGTTGTCCGCCTTCTTCATAGCCTACATATCCCGGAGGTGCACCAATCAAACGAGAAACCGAGAATTTTTCCATATATTCACTCATGTCGATTCTAACCATATTCTTTTCGTCATCAAAAAGATATTCCGAAAGTGCTTTCGAGAGTTCCGTCTTACCCACACCTGTCGGTCCTAGGAAAATAAAGCTGCCAATCGGACGATTCTTGTTTTGAAGTCCTGCACGACTCCTTAAAATTGCATCGACAATTTCTTCGACCGCCTTATCTTGACCTACAACTCTCTTGTGAAGTTCGTCGTCGAGATTCAACAACTTTTCCCTGTCGGTTGAGGTTAATTTCGCAACCGGAATTCCCGTCCATCCGTTCACGACTTGTGCGATCGTTTCTTCGGTAACTTCCGTCGTTAAAATCTTGTCTTCTGCAGTTTCTTCGTTTAAAGTCTTAAGCTCTTCCATGAGTTTCGGCAATCTTCCGAACTTTAATTCCGAAGATTTTTCGAGGTCATAGTTTCTTTCCGAAAGTTCTATTTCTGTCTTGACATCGTCTATTTCTTTTTTGAGATTCTTAATCTTTTCAATGCTGCTCTTTTCTTCTTCCCACTTTTCTCTTAAAACTTCGTATTTTTTCTTGAGTTCAGCTATTTCCGTCTCAATATTTTCAAGTCTCTTTTTCGATGCATCGTCGGTTTCTTTTTTAAGAGCTTCACGTTCGATTTCGAGTTGAAGAATTTTTCTTTCATATTCATCAATCTCAACCGGGCTGGAATCGATTTGCGTTCTGACGAGTGCCGAAGCTTCGTCCATCAAGTCGATCGCTTTGTCCGGTAAAAATCTGTCCGTGATATATCTGTCACTCATTGTTGCAGCCGCAATAACAGCGCCGTCGGAAATTCTTATTCCGTGGTGTACTTCGTATTTTTCCTTTAGTCCACGCAAAATCGAAATTGTGTCCTCAACGGAAGGTTCGCCGACGTAAACCTTTTGGAATCTTCTTTCAAGCGCAGCATCCTTTTCAATATATTGGCGATATTCATCGAGCGTCGTCGCACCGATGCAATGTATATCACCCCTTGCAAGCATAGGCTTCAAAAGGTTTCCCGCATCCATTGCGCCTTCTGTTTTGCCGGCGCCTACAATATTGTGAATTTCATCTATAAACAGAATAATTTCACCGTTCGACTTTTGCACTTCGTTCAAAACACTCTTAAGTCTTTCTTCGAATTCGCCTCTATATTTTGCACCTGCAATAAGTGCGCCCATATCAAGTTCATAAATAATTTTATCTCTTAAACCGGTCGGAACGTCATTTTTTACTATTCTTTGCGCGAGTCCTTCTACAATTGCCGTCTTTCCGACGCCAGGCTCACCTATAAGAACCGGATTGTTCTTTGTACGTCTCGATAATATTCTTATTACATCTCTAATTTCTTCATCTCTACCTATAACCGGGTCCATCTTACCTTCCCTTGCAAGTCCAACCAAATCTCTGCCGAACCTGTTCAAAGCATCGAGGGTTGATTCCGGATTATCTGTATTTATATTTTGATTACCTCTAATATTCATAAGCACCTCCATAACTTTATTTTTTTCTATACCATACTTATTAAAAATATTTTTTAAATCTCCCGGAGTCGAGCATTGCAAGAAGAACATGTTCCAATGAAAGGTACTCATCTTTCATATCTGCACGTTTCTTATCTGCCGAATTAATAATATCTTCCAAATCACGGGACATGTAATTTTGTCCACCGGACGTTTTAGGCATATTTTCCAATAGCATTTTCACATCGCCCAAAATTTCCGGAATACTGATTCCCATTTTTGAAATCAGTAAACTCATAACACTCTCTATACTGAGTGCAGCACATAAAAGATGCACCGGTGTTACTGTCGCATTGCTGTACTCCTCTCTTAAACGAACTGCTCCGTTTAATGCTTCCGCCGTTTTAACCGTAAAATTTTTATCATTCATATAATTCACTCCCTTCAAATATTACTTATTAAAACTGTCGTATAAAGATCTATACATTTTCTCCTGTTCTTCATTTAAACTGCTCGGGTTTTTAATCTTGACCTTGAAGAATAAATCCCCTTTGTTTCCTTTCATATCTTTAAAACCTTTTGATTTTATTCTTATCTTCTTTCCTGATTCAATATTTTTCGGAAGCTTTAGCTTAATCTTATCATCTCCAACTTCAACAACCTTTTCTCCTCCGAAATAAGCTTCCCAAGGATAAACTTCAAGCTCTCTTATAATATCAAGTCCTTCAAGCTTTTCATTGTTTCCCTTAACATTTATAGAAAACAAAATGTCTCTGTCTATTCCCCATTTTGAACCTCTAACTTTAATCCTCTTGTTCGGAGTCATACCCCTTGGAACTTTTACATCTATATCGTGGTTTACTCCATTTATATTAAGTGTAAGCTTTTTTGTAGTTCCATTTTGGAGTTCTTCTATAGTTACATCCAAATTTGACTCATATGGCTCTTTTCTTTGCGTGCGCCTTCTGCCGCCAAATAAATCCGAGAATCCACCGAAGCCTGTATTTGAATCGGCTCCTCCTCCGAAATCTCCGCCTTTAAAATTGCCGCCGAAAATCAAATTAAAAAAGTCCGAAAAGTCTCCGGCACCGCCACTTGTAAAATGACTGAAGCCATATGAATTTGGGTCGAAATTTTGTCCGCCTTGGAAATTATAGTTCGAGCCGAAATTGTCATATGTGCTTCTTTTCTTATCATCGCTCAAAACTTCATATGCTTCATTAATTTCCTTGAATTTCTTTTCAGCTTCCTCATCCCCAGGATGCAAATCCGGATGGTATTGTTTCGCCAATTGGCGAAATTTTTTCTTTATTTCTTCTTTTGTAGCGGTTTTTTCGACGCCCAAAATTTTATAATAATCTTTATATTGCATAAATTCACCTCAAAATAAAAAATTTATTCTTTAGTCAAACTCTTTTGACCATCTTTGACCTATGGAATATATACCCGTATTATGCATGTTTAAACACTTTCGGCATTAAATAATTTAAAATAAAGATTTATATTAAATTTTAGTAATATATGCATAATTATTAGTTATTTAATTTATATTTATATTATTATATATTAGAATCTGTATCACATTCTCCCAATTATTTTCCATTTTATAAAGATTGACTCTAATTTTTGAATTTAGTTTATATAGATTAGTTAATTAATCTCATTATTTTTATCTTTTATAATTAAATTAAGAATATTCATTGTAATTAATTTAATATTTTGTAATTAATTTCTGTTTTTCTGGGTATATAATAAATACAGACAAGTAAATACTAAAGATTTTTTATAAGTCTTGTAATTTATATAATTATCAATAATGATTTTGTAATCATTGTCTGAAAGATAACAATGAAAGGAAGAAAAATATGTTTAAGAAAATTAATACGACGGCAAATGTAATGCTTCTATTAACAGCAATGATCGTACTGCCCATAATGCAGACGACAGTCGTCGCTCAACCAAATTCGAAAGATATACACAAAAACGCTCATACAAATATGATGTATGACATTATGGGACCCCCTCTTGGGAGCTATGACATAAATCAAAACACTCGCAAATTTGATTACATAGCCAACGATGATGTAAAACCTGAAATCCAAATCAATGGAGAATCTAGTGGCAAAAATAATGGGATTAAAATAAATTTAGCAAACACTAACAACGGAAAGAATGAGATTAATCCTAAGTACTTATCTCAATATAACGAACTTGTTAAAGCAACACAAAGACACGAAAAAAGTTATATATTCCAATTATCGGAAATCAAAAAAGAATATTACAGCTCTTTTATAAATCAAATTTGGAGCGCATTAAGATCAGACGAAAATGTTCCGCAAAGTATTATTTTTAAAACTGTTACAGCTGAAGGACCTCTTCAAAACGGTTACTACAGAAATGTAAAGATTAAGTTTAACTTTGATTATTCCGTAAGTCTTGAGAAAGAAAATAAATACAATCAAATGGTAAAAAATATCGTTTCTACATTCCCGAAAAATATATCGGATGATAAAAAAGTAGAATTGATAAATAAATATATAGTTGACCATGCCGAATATGCATACGATGAACTCAATTCCGGAAGAGACACTCTTCCAAACGGTCTTGCAATTCATTCCCCATATGCAATCCTTGAAAGCGGCAAAGGCGTATGCGCAGCATATGCAGGTCTATTTCAAATGATGGCTAAAGAAGCCGGTCTGGAATCTAAAGTCGTCGTTGGAACTTCATATTCATACAACAACTGGGGTTCACACGCATGGAACATCGTTAAGTTAAATAACGAATGGTACCACGTTGACACCACTTGGAACGACGTAGCAAATAACGAAAATTTCGGATACCTTATGGTTGGTTCTACGCAAATCGCTAAGGACCACAACTGGGACCAAAATTTATATCCACAAACATCAATTGCAGGATTTAGCAATAAAAACTACGCAGTTAATAATTTATAAGCATTCTCCTTTCGTTAGTAAATTTATATAAATTAAAAAAGATGTACAGATTGTTCACTGTACATCTTTTTTAATGCTGAAGCTTTGATAGTTTTAAAATTATAATTCTAAAATATATAAATAAATTTGTTTACTATAAATTTATTTGATTTTAATTTATTCCCAAACTAATTTTTTCAGTTTTTGTCATTATATATTTTGTTATATATCTCTGTCGAAATATATTTATACAAATTTTAATAAATATACTTATATATTTATTTGTAAAAAATTTTCTCTTATATATATTTATCTTTTGCTTTATTTGTCATTCATATATTATTCATATTCTCTTAAATTTAAATTATAAGAATACAATCTTTCAATTATAATTATTTTATTTCTCGTTTAAATATTCTATCTCTAACTTATATTCTATCTGAATATATATTTTAATATTTTTTATAATAATTCCTTTTCTTATAACAAAAAGTTTTTTGATTTTTAAAAAATATCTTTTACAACTCAATCCCATTTTAATTATATGTACAAAAAAACGGAAGAAAAATCTTCCGCTATATTTTTTATTCAGTTGCAAGGTTGTCGAAATATCCTTGAATCAAAATGATAGGTGTTCCCTTATCCCCTGAGCCGCTTGTAAGGTCGCACAAGCTTCCAATGAGGTCTGTCAATTTTCTTGGAGTTGTTCCAAGTTTTTCATTTTCATTGTGAACTGCATTTTCGTCGAATTTGTGTTTAATTTTTTCAAGAATTGCGTTGTTTAATTCATCGCCTTTCAAATCCTTGAAATCATTGTCAGCCAAATATTTCAATTTGAGTTCATTCGGCACTCCTTCCAAGCCTTTTGTATAGCCAGGGCTTACAACAGGGTCGGCAAGTTCCCAGATTTGTCCGACTGAGTCTTTGAATGCGCCGTCGCCGTAAACAAGAACTTCAACATTCTTTCCGGTCGCTTCTTTAAATCTTTCTTGCAAATCGTTTGCGAATTTAAATGAATCGCGCGGGAAGAGCTTTACGCTGTCTTCTGTTGATTTATTTGCTCCAAGAAGTCCGTATTCCTTGTTGTACCCGCTATCACCAACAGGTTCATTCAAAACATCTTCAATATTATAAACGAGTGCACCTGCATCTTTTAAAATCTTTTTCGTACGTTTTCTTGAGTGAATATCAGCTGTTAAAACCTTATTTGTATAATTTAAAATATGAAGAGGGTCGTTTGAGAAAACAATTTCACATTCTGCACCTTCAGCTTCAATTAATTCTCTGTAAAATTCAACATAGTCTACATGTGTGAACGGGTGATAATTTTTGCCAAACTTATCTCTGTATTCTTTTTCAGTCATAAGTTGGCTTAAATCCTTCATTCCCGCTTCGTCCAATTGTTCCAAAGTCAAAAGATGATTTCCGACTTCGTCGGCAGGATATGAAAGCATGAGAGTTATTTTTTTTGCACCTTTTGCAATTCCTTTTAAACAGACAGAAAATCTATTTCTACTTAAAATCGGGAAGATAAGTCCGATGTGGTCTCCGCCGAATTTCTTTCTAATATCCTCACCGATTTCATCAGTGTTTGCGTAGTTTCCTTGGCTTCTTGCAAGTACAGCTTCCGTAACGCCGACAATGTCTCTATCGTGTATAGGTATATTTTCACTTGCGACAGCATCCATAACAGAGTTTACAACAATCTCTGCAAGGTTGTCGCCTTTTTTAATAATTTTAGTTCTTATTCCGCGTGAAACAGTTCCAATAAATCTTGACATATTTCCTCCATTAAAATTTATAAATTTCCTTATCTGTAATTAGCATATCAATTTTTTGATCATGTTCTTCATTCGGAACTTCATCAACCAATTGAAAGTCATAACCGACACCTATTTTTTTTGCATCGCTTCTAAATCTAGGCATCATTTTGTCGTAAAAACCTCCGCCATATCCGATTCTGTAACCTCTTCTGTCAAAAACAGCACCCGGTGTAACACAAATATCTACGATTTTCGGTTCAACCGGTCTTATGTTTTCGCCGCACGGCTCCAAAATTCCCATGTCTGAGGTTTGTAATTCCTCCGCACTTTTAAGTTCCGAAAGAATCATTTCCTTTTTGTCATTGTCGACAACAGGAACCAACACCCTCTTTCCGCGTCTTAAAGACTCGGATATAAATTGCTTGGTATCGACTTCGCTTCTATAGCTTACGAATGTAAATACAGTATTTGCATCTCTATATTCTTTCAAAGCAAGCAGCTTCAAAAGAACCCTTTCGTCAGCACCGAATCTATCAGCTTCGTCCATAGAGTCTCTCATTTTTAAAATATTTTTTCTTAACTCTTTTTTATCCATGAGCTCACCTCAACTACATTATACTACAAACTTTTTATTTATTGTAATTTTTTTATAAATGAAAATTTAAAACCTATGACAGTATAAATATATCATCCGTCCACTTTGCCCATTCTAATTATCCAAAATAAAAACGACCGACAAATAAATCGGTCGCAATTACTATTCCATAAATAAAACAACTTTTCCTTGTTCCATACTTTTTTTAACATCTATAATTCTTTGGTTTGAACTTCCTCTAAACTTTAGTTTTAAATCTTTGAGCTCCTCGACAAATCTGCCGTCTACCAAAACATCACAAAGTTTCAAGAGCTCCGTTCTCTTTTTGTTTTCTAAAATTTCTTCGTAAGTGTAGCCCGAATAAACCCAAACAGGTTTATTAACTCTCGCTCTCACAGACTTTAACACTTCTATCAAATCCAAATTTTGCATCGGCTCTCCACCAAGAAGCGTAAGTCCCGAAACATTGTCGTCCTCTAAATACTCAATCACCTTTTCGGTTTCAGCGTCCGTCCAAAGCTCGCCGTATTTAAAGTCCTGGTAATCCTTATTGAAACAATTCCTGCAATTGTGTGTGCAACCGGTCACGAATATTACTGTTCGAATACCCGTGCCGTTTGCAACATCATATTTTCTTATTTGAGCAAAATTCATTATATATGAAGAACCCTCGACTTAATTTCTTTTGTTCTTCCTTCATTCCAGAAATTTTCGCCGAGATATCCGCAAGTACGTCTTATAACGGTGAGTCTCGACTTGTCCTTGTTGTGACATTGCGGACATTCCCATTCGTTGTCGTCGTTAACGACAATTTCTCCGTCAAATCCGCATTCGTGACAATAATCGCTCTTTGTGTTGAATTCAGCATATGTTATATGGTCATAAATGTATTTGACCATAGTAAGAACAGCCTCGATATTATTTGTCATATTTGGAATTTCAGCATATGAAATCATACCGCCTGTGGATTGATCTTGGAATTCGCTCTCAAAATCGAACTTGTCAAACACATTTATATCTTCTCTGACATCGACATGATAGCTGTTGGTGTAATAACCCTTGTCAGTGACATCCTTGATTGAGCCGAATCTTGCAAGGTCAATCTTTGCAAATCTGTTTGTGAGGCTTTCCGCCGGAGTTCCGTAGAGAGCAAATCCGATATTGGTTTCCTTCTTCCAATCGTCAACCGCTTTTCTGAGTCTTCTAATAACCTTTAAAGCAAAATCATGCCCGCCCTTTGTGTGCGTTTCTCCGGTCACTAGGATCGACGCTTCATAGAGTCCGATATACCCTAGCGAAATTGTAGCGTATCCGCCTTTTAGAAGTTTCGTCACCTTTTCGTGCGGTTTTAAACGTGCGATTGCACCGTATTGCCAGTGAATAGGTGAAACATCACTCGTGATATTTTCCAAAAGTTCATATCTGAAGAGTAGTGCTTTCTTTGCAAGTTCAAGTCTCTTTTCCAATATTTCAAAATATTTCTTTTCATCTCTACCGGAAATAATACCGATTTGCGGTAGATTCAAACTGACAACGCCCATATTAAATCTTCCGTCAAATACAAAGTCCCCGTTTTCATTTTTCCAAGGCGAGAGAAAACTTCTGCATCCCATCGGCGCAAAAACATTGCCGTCATAAATTTCCCTCATCTTCTTAGCGGAAATATAATCCGGATACATTCTCTTTGCTGTACACTTTGCTGCAAGCTCAGTCAAATAATAATACTTGCTGTCCTTGTGTACATTGTGCTCATCCAAAACATAAATAAGTTTCGGGAACGCCGGAGTAACATAAACATCAGCTTCATTTTTAATGCCTTCGAGTCTTTGTTTTAAAATCTCTTCAGTAATCATTGCCGCTTCTTTTTCGTATTCATATCCCGGCTTAAAATACATGAAAAGCGTTACAAAAGGTGCTTGACCGTTTGTAGTCATGAGAGTATTTATTTGATATTGCATGGTTTGAATGCCGTCTCTCACTTCTTTTTTCGTGCGTTTCCAAGCAACTTCGCGCGCCATTTCTTCGTTCGGCTCTATCTTATAAATATTCTTTTGATCGTCGAGCGCATCTTTGAAATACTTGTCAAAGCTCTTTCTTACATATGGAGCCAAAATTCTGTCGACACCGTTTATGGATTGACCGCCATATTGTCCTGATGCGACTTGTGCAATGATTTGCGTGGTAACTGTGCAAGCAACTTGGAAACTCTTTGGCGAATCAATCTTTTTGCCGTTGATACATGTGCCGTTTTTAAGCATGTCTTCAAGATTTATAAGGCAGCAGTTAAACATCGGCTGCATTATATAGTCCATGTCGTGGAAATGAATTGCACCGCTGTCGTGCGCCATAACGATATCCGTCGGCATCAAAATTCTTCTTGCAATATCCTTTGAAACTTCGCCTGCTATCAAATCGCGTTGAGTTGAAACAATCTTTGCATCCTTGTTTGAATTTTCATTTAGAACATTTGTATTTGAACGATTCAAAATTCCAACGACCTCTTCGTCAATCGTGTTTATTTGTCTCTTGTACTCCTGAACGGATCTGTAGCTTTCGTAAGCCTTTGCAGTTTGCACATTTCCGTATGTTATAAGTTTATAATACACCTGTTCTTCAATGCCGTGAATCGTCATCGGCTCGCTCACAACTTTTGCAAATGATTCAATCTCATCTGCAATCTTTTCCGCAAGACCTTCTTCATAAATTCCCGACGAAGAATTCATAGCCTTTAAAATTGCAATTGAAATCTTCGACTTGTCAAATGGAACTCTCCTTCCATCTCTCTTAATAACTTCCATAAATCCTCCTCTTATTTGAAACCAAATACCTAGCACAGGCATTTGGTGTATAATCCCGTTTCAATTAACATTATACCCCAATATATTGTATATTGCAACAGTCTATAAACGGCTATTTTTAGTCAAAAAAGTGCTGTAAGCCTGTATCTAACAGAGATTTAAATCACAAAAAAACAGCTATAGAAAATTCCTATAACTATTTTTTAAATAGTTTTATTAAAAATCTACTATTTATCGTGTAATATTTCTATCCTCCCTGCACCGTTTTGTTTTTACCTTTCTTATAAATCAAACCGGATAGAATATGAAGTCCTAAAATCCACACAATTTGTAGGATTAAATATTTTAATATATCTTCTGCCGACATTATTCCCGCCATAATTTTCGCAGGAATATAATATGAATACGAAAGCGGCGACCAAAGTGAAATATTTCTTAAAATTTCCGGGAAGAAATCAATCGGTAAAACAATCCCTCCGAGCATCCACATTATGTCAAAAATCATATCTCTGAAAGTGAGCACCTGATTGAACCAAAAGCTCAAAACTATATATAGAGCGATCGGAACAATTGAAATCACAAAGAAATTACCGAGCTTTTCGAATAATTTTAAAAGTCTGATGTCTATCGGTCTTGTCATCCAAGTTACTATGTTTCCGCTGTTTATAAGCTCCATGCTTTCGTAGCACACATACATTGCAGGCGAATAGATTATCGATAAAATATTTACTATCAAAAAATAAAGTACAATCGAGTTTAGCGTAAATCCTCTACCGACATTCTCCAGATTTGCATATTTCCAAAAGTACCAACTTATGATAACTTGTATCGGTATAGTTATAAACCCGAAATAAAAGTCCATTTTGAATGCACTGCTGTTTAATATTCCGGTTTTAAAAAGTCTTATATATTTTTTCATCTTAATTTCCCGTCGAAACATAGTGTTTCAGTGCTTTCTTTGAGAGTAATTTAAAAATAGTACAAAGTAATATAAATCCGACTATTGATATCAAGATATATTTGCCGGCACGATTTTCACCGAACGCAATTTTCGTCGGAACTGTACTAATAAGAGTTATCGGTATCGTGTAAACAAAAAGATTATAGATAACTTTCGGAAAGATATCCATAGGATAATTTTTTGAATCCTTAATCGAAAAAAACAATTCCCGTACATAAAATATTTTGCCGAAATAAAATGCAAGCAAGCTGAACATTCCGTAAAGCAAGCTAAAGTTTAAACTTGCAAATATTGACACAATTACTGCAAGGAGAACATTTATAATCTCAAATTTAAAACTATTTTGTGATATAAAAAGGCAAACAATAAAAAAGATTAAATTCAAAAAAATATACAAAAAATTCATTCTCTCAAGCAAAACCAGCTTTAAAGGATTTTGTCCGCGCACCATAAACATATCAAATTCACCGCTTATTATCTTATACTCCAAATCGCGAAACCCGAAGAATATTGAGTTTATCGAAATGAATAAAAAATTAAAACCAATCAGCAACAAAATCTTATTATAATCCCAATTTTGAAATTTCACTCCAACGTTTTTCAAAGCTATCCAAAATATAAAATTATTAAAAATAGTTATGAGCACTCCAAAAACTGTAGAAAAAGATTCAAACTTGAATTCCAACTTGTTTTTTGTATAGAGTGTCAAATATCTTTTGAGCAATTTGAAATTTTTACTTATAGAATACATACAACAGCTCCTCAAGATTCGGACTTCTAAAATAAAATTCATTCGGTGGCAATTTGTCCAAACTATGGCTTTTAATCATTATAGCTTCTTTCTCAGGAATAATATATTTATACTCTCCGTGATTTTCTTCCACAAAAAATCTTTTATCAATTTTTAAATCCACTTTTGAAATTAAAACCAAATTTTCATCCTGCATTTTTCTAAAATCTTCGTGCGTTATATCGAGAAGCTTCCGCCCTTTGTTAATCAAAATAATGTTGTCACACAACTTTTCAACATCGACCAAATCATGTGTCGTGATTAGAATAGTCTTTCCTTCAGCTCTAATATCGTTTAAAATTTTTCTAAATGCAAGTTTCGAAGTTATGTCGAGTCCCAAAGTCGGCTCATCGTAAATCAAAAGTTCCGGCTCATTTATAAGACTTACCAATATCTCAATTTTTATCCTTTCGCCCAAACTCATATTTCTCACCTTTTTGTCGACAAGATTTGTTGCATCTATAATTTTCGCATATTTGTTTATAGTTTTCTCGTAATCTTCATCCGAAATATTATAAATATCTTTCATCAACAAAAGAGATTCCCTTGCGGCAAGATTGTACCAAAGTGAGGAACGATTTCCAAACATTATTCCATATTTCTTCGAGAGAGTTTTTATATCTTTCCCTGGATTAAATCCCATAACATTTATTTCCCCACTGTCGGGCAATAAAATTCCGGCAATCATCTTAATTATTGTGCTTTTCCCTGCCCCGTTCGGTCCGATAAGTCCGGCAATCTTGCCTTTAGATATCGAAAAACTGATATCTCTGACTCCATCTCCACCTTTATAAATCTTAGAAACATTTTTTAATTCAACATAGTTCATAACTTTCTCCAATAATAAACTGTATAACAAAATTCTGATTTATCTAATAGAAACATTAATATTATTTAGCTTTTAATGATAAGATCAAGGAATTATCCCGCTTAGGTCATTTATGTAGCATTAATTTTCAATGCATATCACTTTTAATCTACTTTAATTATACATTATTTAATAATGAAATCCAATCGTTAAAATTAATATCCACTAAAAAAACTCCTATAGGAGTCTATCCCAATAAGAGTTTTCTTGTCAGTGTATCAATTACACCATTTATATTCTATTTATTTTCATTTGCAATTTTCTTTACTGCTTCTGCAACTTTTTCAGGAATTGTCATATCCATCGGATCCGGAATAACGTGGTCAGCGTCGAGTTCGTCTCCAACGATGCCTGCAATTGCATGTGCAGCTGCCATATTCATTTCAGGAGTGATTTTCTTTGCACGTGCATCGAGAGCCCCTCTAAAGAGTCCAGGGAAACACAATACATTATTGATTTGGTTAGGGAAATCGGAACGACCGGTTCCAACAACCTTTGCGCCAGCTTCTTTTGCTTCGTCAGGATAAATTTCAGGAACTGGATTTGCCATTGCAAAAATGATTGCATCCTTGTTCATGCTCTTTACCATTTCCTTTGTAACAGCGCCTGCAACGCTTACACCGATAAATATGTCTGCCCCTTTCATTGCATCTGCAAGAGTTCCTTTTTCGTTGTTTTCATTTGTAATTTCAGCAACTTCGTTTTTAATCCAGTTGTTTCTTTCGTTTCCTCTGTAAACAATTCCCTTTGAGTCGAGAATCAAAATGTGTTTAACACCCAAATCTCTCATCATTTTAAGAATTGCAACACCTGCTGCACCGCATCCGTTTATGACAACTTTTACATCTTCAGCTTTTTTGCCTACAACTTTAAGTGCATTTATAACACCGGCGGTAACAACGATAGCAGTTCCATGTTGGTCGTCGTGGAAAACAGGGATGTCGAGTTCTTCAACGAGTCTTCTTTCAATTTCAAAACATCTCGGAGCAGCAATGTCTTCAAGATTTATGCCTCCAAATGTAGGTGCAATCATTTTAACTGTTTCAATGATTTTTTCGGTGTCTTGCGAATCCACCAAAATAGGAAAAGCATCTACATTTCCAAAATGTTTGAACAAAATTGATTTTCCTTCCATAACAGGCATGCCGGCTTCTGCGCCGATATTACCAAGACCCAAAACTGCTGAGCCGTCTGTAACAACAGCTACGAGATTACCCTTTGCGGTGTATTTGTATACATCTTCTTTGTTTTCCGCAATCTTTTTGCATGGTTCAGCAACACCAGGCGTGTATAAAAGTGCCAAATCATCTTTTTTGGTTAACGGATATTTGGATTCAACCTTAATTTTGCCCTTATAATCTTCGTGTAACTTAAGTGCCTTTTCCTTGTAATCATGTGTTTCGCTCATTCTCTCAAAAACCTCCTCAATAGAAACTCTATTAACATTTATATTTTGTGTGTAAAACTCCTCAAAAACTTCATCCAGTATCGTAAAATATTCTATTTGACCGGTACCGAGAAGTGTTGAAATTATCGTGGAAAATCCACCGGCATCAGCCGCTTCCAAATCCGCCCTCACATTGAGTCCTGAGTTTTTCAGCCTATTTAACAAATTCAGAAAACTCCTTTTCATAAGTTCATATTCCAAAGCTCCGGTGCTTATTCTCGAACATTTTCTACCCTTGTACGGATTGTTTAAAGGTCTGTCCAAAATCAACCGCATCTTCTTGTTTCTGTCGCTTAAAATTTCCGGAACCTCTATCCTGTCTATGTAGTAGACATTTAATCCAAGCGGTTTCAGTTCATTGTCGTTCTTGTCAAAAAACTTGAACCCGAACTCTGAAAGAAATCCCATTCCAAAATCAGTCGTATTAAGAAATCTCACATCCAAATATACTATATCATAAAATTCAAATAATTTCAAAATCTCTTTTCCAACTAAAGTAGAAGCGTCCTTAAGCTTTATTTTGCCACCTTCGTGAGGCGTATACAGAACAGACCTTTCGTTTATTATATCTATATCTTTTATATTTACATATTTATTTCCAAAAAAATAAATTCTATCTATCATCAGAATCTTCCTCTCAACTATATATACCCCATTAACAGTAATATTCACATTTTTTAAAACAAAGAACGAAATTTAGGATAAAAAATATATTCCAAATACTGCTTTTTTATGCTATAATAGTTTATGAGGTGATTCATTTGAAGAAATATATGACAAGAGATTCAATAAAAAGTTATTTACTTATTTTAGTCGGAATTACAATGGTCGGTCTAGGAGTGCACTTCTTCCATTCGCCATTTCACTTGGCGGTCGGCGGCGCATACGGTATCGGTGTTGTGCTCTCTGAATTTACCGGACTTCAACCGGGAGACATAATGTTAATTGTTAACGGAGTATTATTTGTTCTCGCATTTTTACTTATTGGCGCCTCATTCGGCGTAAAGACTATTCTTGCAAGTCTCGGCACATCCGGCGTTGTCAAAATTCTAGAATTTATTGCACCAAATCCGAAGAGCTTGTCCGGCGACATAATGCTCGATTTAATGTGCGGTGTTATTTTATCTGCAATCGGTATCGGAATCGTTTTTAACCAAGGTGCATCAACCGGCGGAACCGACATTTTGGGAAAAATTGTAAATAAATTTACAGGTGTCGACATAGGAAAAGCCGTTTTGTATTGCGACTTTTTAATCACTCTCGGCGCTACTTTGGCATATGGCCCGAAAACCGGGTTATATTCTCTCTTCGGTGTTGTTATAAACGGACTTATTATCGACTATGTAATTGACGGTATGAATATGGCAAAGGAAGTCACAATTGTTGCTGACGACCCGGCTCCAATAGTCCACTTTATACATCACGAACTCATTAAAACATGCACTCTATACGATGCACACGGAGCTTATAGCGGCAAACCGAAACAAGTCATCGTAACAATTCTCGACAGAAGAAGCTATGTACAATTAAAAGAGTTTTTAAAATCTTCCGACCAAAAAATATTTACATGGATAAAAAATTCCTCCGAAGTGCACGGCGAAGGTTTTAGAGCAATAGAATAACAAAAAAGCATGATTGAATTTACAAAACGTAAATCATCATGCTTTTATTTTTACTCATTACGAAAATTACACCAACTAAGTTAAGCAAGTATAATTTCTATATATATACTCAATCTTATCTTTATTACTTAAAGAATTCTTCGTATAAATTCTTTTCGCTCGACTTTATTTCCTCGAGCGATACATTTGGTTTTAGAACTTTTCTTTCTTTCATATCTTCGACCTTGTATGAGTTGTCCTTGTCTTTAATAATCTTTACGAGCAGAACGCTCTTGACACTCTCCTCTTCCCCTTTATATATCTCTATATAGCAAGCGTCAGAGATATCGACATCGGGCTTCCACCAAAATTCATCTCCGGAATTTAGTTTCAAACTTTTCACAAACTCGTGCGGAGTTTTTAAAAATACATATCCTTCTTTTGTTTCAACAAAATACTTTTCATTTTCGCCAAGCAGTCTAAACCCTGTGTTTAAATCGAAATCAACTACTGCAAAATGCGGATTGTTTTCAAAATTATCCACTGAAAGCTCTGTCTCTTTTCCAAAAACGCTGTCCGATTTTTCGCACGAAGTTATAATAAGACTAACGACAATAAGCATTAAAAGCAAACTTTTATTTTTCATAATAATTTCTTCTCCTTTGTTATTCGCAAGTTAGACCGGCTAAATCCTACCTAAAATTTTTATATCTAAGCATTTATCTTAAAAACAATCGTATAATTAAGAAGCGAACCGATTCCTGTTTTCTCATTCCCTACCGGAACTATTTGAACCAACTCATAGCCTTCTTCCGCTTTTTCTGCGATGATTTTCTTGCATTCTTCAAATGTATCTGTTTTTCCTGCTTTTAACCCGCCTTTTAGCGGTACCTCAACAAATTCGTATCTAAACATTTTCTCCTCCATATTTATAATCGATTTAATTTAATTTAATTTTATTATACTCTACTCCAAATAAATTTTCAAATTGATATTAGCAGCGTTTTATAAATACTCCACCATTTTTTGATACATATACAAAAAGACTCTTTTAAAATCAATTAAAAGAGTCTCTTATATTACATACCTTTATCTTCTTTATCCTGTCTTCTTAGCTCTCTCAAAATTTCCGTCATTGAAAGGTCGCCTAAAATTTCAGGTTCTTCGATTCTTTCTTCAGGTTCTTCATGTTCTTTTATATATAGAGGGTCATCTTCCGCAAGCGGAACTTTCACATTCATATATCTCTTCATACCGGTTCCGGCAGGAATTGTCATACCGATAATAACATTTTCCTTGAGTCCTACGAGATGGTCTTCCTTGCCCTTTATTGCTGCATCCGCCAAGATTCTTGTAGTTTCTTGGAATGATGCTGCGGATAAGAACGAATCAGTTGCAAGAGATGCTTTTGTGATACCGAGAAGTGCTCTTTCGCCAGTTGCAGGAATCTTTCCTTCAGCTTGTAGTTCCTTGTTTTGTTCTCTAAATTCATAGAGCGAAACAAGTGTGCCCGGAATGAATGTGCTGTCTCCGGCATCATCAATTCTCACACGTGAGAGCATTTGTCTTATGATGATTTCAACGTGCTTATCGTTGATATCAACCCCTGACATTCTATATGTTCTTTGAACTTCCTTAACAATATATCTTTCAACGCCTTTGACGCCTTCGATTTTAAATATATCGTGTGGGTTAATAGAACCTTCCGTTAGCGGGTCTCCCGCATTTACAACGTCGCCTTCGTGAACCTTTAGAGTCGAACCGAAAGCAATTTGATATACTTTGGATTCTTCTTCATTTTCAACTATTACTTCACGTTTCTTTTCGTCACCGGCAAGTGTAACCTTTCCGGAGATTTCAGTTATAACAGCAACCCCTTTAGGTTTTCTTGCTTCGAAAAGTTCTTCAACTCTCGGCAAACCTTGAGTGATGTCGTCTGCCTTAGCAACACCGCCGGAGTGAATGGTTCTCATTGTAAGCTGAGTTCCAGGTTCACCGATTGATTGTGCTGCAACGATTCCGACTGCTTCACCGATATCAACTCTGTTTCCGTTTGCAAGGTTTTTACCGTAACATTTTGAACATACGCCGTGTTTTGCGTTACATTGAAGAACAGATCTTACTTTAACACTTTCGATTCCGATATCTTGGATATGTTTTGCCATTTTTTCGGTTATGAGTTCATCTTTTGTGCATATGACTTCCCCGGTATTCGGGTCAACAATATCCTCAAACGGGTATCTTCCGTCAAGTCTATCTTTCAATTCTTCGATGACTTCGTTTCCGTCTTTAAAGGTTGTGATTTCGATATAACCGTCTGTGTGGCAATCGTCTTCACGAACGATAACATCTTGAGAAACGTCAACCAAACGACGTGTCAAATATCCTGCGTCAGCAGTCTTTAGAGCCGTGTCGGAAAGTCCTTTTCTCGTACCGTGTGATGAAATAAAGAATTCCATAACCGAAAGTCCTTCACGGAAGTTTGACTTAATTGGAATTTCAACGGTCTTACCTGTTGAAGATGCCATAAGTCCACGCATACCTCCGAGCTGTCTGATTTGGTTCTTAGAACCACGAGCTCCGGATGTAGCCATCAAATAAATGTTGTTGTCGTGTGGCAAAACTTCCATAAGTTCGTCCGTAACCTTGTCGGTTGCATCGTTCCAAATATCAATTACTTGAGAATATCTTTCTTCTTCAGACATTCTACCGCGTCTATATAATTTTTGAACTTTATCAACTTCTTTTTGAGCTTCGTCGATAATACTTTGCTTTGTTTCAGGAACTGTAACGTCACTCATAGAAACCGATATAGCTGATAATGTTGAATATTTATAGCCTGTAGCCTTGATATAGTCAAGAACTTCAGCCGTTATATTATTTCCGTGTTTATTGAAGCATGCATCGATGATTGAAACAAGTCCTTTCTTGTTTACAACCTTATCAACTTCCAAACTGAACGGATCTTTTTCTCTGTCGACAAATCCTAAGTCTTGCGGAATTCTTTGGTTGAAGATAAATCTTCCGCATGTTGATTCAACGGTTTTAAATCTGCCGTCTTCAAGATAAACTCTAACTCTTACTCTGTCTTGAAGAGTTATCTTTCTATTAAATAGAGCTACAATCATTTCATCGTAGTCTTTGAAAGAGTGAATTTCGTCTTGCGGCGTGAATCTGTCCATTGTGAGATAGAAACATCCGAGAACCATGTCTTGTGACGGAGCGGTGATTGGCTTTCCGTCCTTCGGTGCCAAAATGTTGTTTGTTGAAAGCATCATAAGTCTTGCTTCCGCTTGTGCTTCAACTGAAAGCGGAAGGTGAACAGCCATTTGGTCTCCGTCGAAGTCAGCGTTAAACGGTGTACATACGAGCGGATGAAGTTTAATAGCCTTGCCTTCAACAAGCACCGGTTCAAATGCTTGAATACCAAGTCTGTGAAGTGTCGGGGCACGGTTTAAAAGTACCGGGTGGTCCTTGATAACCTTTTCAAGTTCATCCCAAACTTCACTGTCCATTCTTTCAATCATACGTTTTGCATTTTTAATGTTGTGAGCCTTCTTTGACTTCACAAGTTCATGCATAACAAAAGGTTTAAAGAGTTCAAGTGCCATTGTCTTCGGAAGTCCGCATTGATAGAACTTGAGTTCCGGTCCTACAACGATAACGGAACGTCCTGAATAGTCTACACGTTTTCCGAGAAGGTTTTGACGGAAACGTCCTTGTTTACCCTTTAACATATCATTCAAACTCTTGAGCGGTCTGTTTCCCGGACCTGTGACAGGTCTTCCGCGTCTGCCGTTGTCAATCAAAGCGTCAACAGCTTCTTGGAGCATTCTCTTTTCGTTTCTTACGATAATTTCAGGTGCGCCAAGTTCCAAAAGTCTCTTTAATCTATTATTTCTGTTGATTACACGTCTGTATAAATCATTTAAGTCGGAAGTTGCAAAACGTCCACCGTCGAGTTCAACCATAGGTCTTAAATCCGGCGGAATGACCGGAAGTGCGTCAAGAATCATCCATTCCGGCTTGTTGCCGCTCAGTCTGAAAGCTTCGACAACTTCAAGACGTCTTGTGATTCTTACTCTTTTTTGTCCGGTTGCACCGACAAGTTCTTCCTTGAGTTCCTTTGAAATTTTTTCAGGATCAACTTCCATCAAAAGTTCTTTGATTGCTTCAGCGCCCATTCCTGCCCTGAATCCACCCGGGAACTTCTTTGAATATTCATCATATTCCTGTTCGGTCAAAAGTTCTTGTTTGACAAGATTTGTTTCACCCGGATCGAGCACGACATAGTTCGCAAAATATAGAACCTTTTCAAGATTTCTCGGGCTCATATCCAAAATGAGTCCCATTCTTGAAGGAATTCCCTTAAAATACCAGATGTGTGAACATGGGGAAGCAAGCTCTATGTGTCCCATTCTCTCACGACGAACTTTTGCCTTTGTAACTTCAACTCCGCATCTATCACAGACTACTCCCTTGTAACGAATTCTCTTGTACTTACCGCAATGACATTCCCAGTCTTTGGTAGGTCCGAAAATTCTTTCGCAAAAAAGACCCTCTTTTTCAGGTTTAAGTGTCCTGTAATTTATCGTCTCCGGTTTTTTTACCTCGCCATAAGACCATGAGCGAATTTTTTCCGGAGATGCGAGTCCAATTTTTATTGATTCAAAATTTTCTGTTTCGAACAAATTATGCCTCCCTTTTATTCTGATTCATCTTCATCAAAATATTCCAAGTCGTCATCGACTTCGTAGTCATAGCTTTCATCGCTATCATCTTCTTGTTCCTTCAAATCTTCCAGACTTACTTCCTTTTCATCCTCTTCGGAATCTTCAATTCCATAATCTGAATAAGAGCTAATTGAACTCATTTCATTTGTAATTTCATTTAAATCGGTCGGTTCATCGTCCAAATACTCTTTTAATTCTATTTCATTTTTATTTTCATCCAAAACTTTAACATCGAGTGCGAGGGATTGAAGTTCTTTGATTAAAACCTTGAAACTTTCAGGAATTCCCGGTTCCGGAATATTTTCACCCTTTACAATTGCTTCATACGTCTTAACACGTCCGACAATATCGTCTGATTTTACAGTGAGCATTTCTTGAAGCACATGGCTTGCGCCGTAACCTTCAAGAGCCCAAACTTCCATTTCCCCGAATCTTTGACCACCGAATTGTGCTTTACCTCCGAGCGGTTGTTGTGTAACAAGTGAGTATGGTCCTGTTGAACGAGCGTGAATCTTTTCGTCGACCATGTGGTGGAGTTTAACCATATACATGTATCCGACTGTTGCAGGTCTGTCAAAAGGAAGACCTGTTCTTCCGTCTCTAACCTCAATCATACCCGTCTTCGGATAGCCTGCTTCTTCGAGTGATTCGATAATATCATTTTCATTTGCCCCGTCAAAAACAGGTGTTTCAACATAGATGCCGAGTTTCTTTGCAGCGAGTCCCAAGTGGACTTCCAAAACTTGTCCAAGATTCATACGTGACGGAATACCTTGTGGGTTCAGACAAATTTGAAGCGGTGTGCCGTCCGGTAAATAAGGCATATCTTCTTCAGGAAGAATTCTTGAAATAACACCCTTGTTTCCGTGGCGTCCGCACATCTTGTCTCCGACCATAATCTTTCTCTTTGTCGCAACATAAACTCTTACGCTTCTATTTACTCCCGGTGGCAATTCGTCTCCGGCTTCTCTTGTGTAATTTCTAACGTCTACAACGATTCCCGTTTCTCCGTGTGGAACTTTTAAAGAAGTATCCCTTACTTCTCTTGCTTTTTCACCGAAAATTGCTCTTAAAAGTCTTTCTTCCGGAGCGAGTTCCGTTTCACCCTTAGGCGTAACCTTTCCTACTAGGAAATCTCCTGATGTTACTTCGGCACCGATTCTAATAATGCCTTCTTCATCCAAATCTTTGAGCATATCTTCGCCGACGTTCGGAATGTCTCTCGTAATTTCTTCAGGGCCTAGCTTTGTATCTCTTGAATCGAGTTCGTATTCTTCAATATGAACCGATGTTAGTACGTCGTCAACAACAAGCTTTTCGTTAATCAAAATAGCGTCTTCGTAGTTGTAGCCTTCCCAAGTCATAAATCCGATAAGAACGTTTTTACCGATCGCCATTTCTCCGCCGTTTGTTGACGGACCGTCGGCAATAACGTCACCCTTTTCAACTCTTTCGCCTTCGTGAACTATAGGACGTTGATTCAAAGTTGTGCCTTGGTTTGAACGGATAAACTTGCTTATAGAATAAGAATCTTTCTTTCCGTCATCCGTCGCTATAACGATGCCTGTTGAGTCAACAGATTCGACAACTCCGGCGTTTTTCGCAATAACAACTACGCCCGAGTCAACTGCAGCTTTGTATTCGATACCCGTTCCGACAATAGGTGCCTCCGTTGTTATAAGAGGAACCGCTTGACGTTGCATGTTTGCACCCATGAGCGCACGTTTTGCGTCGTCTTTTTCAAGGAACGGAATTAAAGCCGTACCCACAGAAACGATTTGTTTCGGTGAAACGTCCATATAATCGACATCTTCTCTTTTAAATACGTCGATAATACCCTTGTGTCCACGAGCGACAACTCTTTCTTCAATGAATCTGCCATTTTCATCGACCTTTTCATTTGATTGTGCGATGACCATTTCGTCTTCTTCATCCGCCATCAAATAATCTATTTCATCGGTTACAATACCTTCCGGCTTTTTAACCTTTCTGTATGGTGCTTCAATAAAACCATATTCATTTATCCTTGCATATGTTGTAAGCGAAGTCATAAGACCGATATTCGGTCCTTCCGGCGTTTCAATAGGACACATTCTTCCGTAGTGTGAATTGTGAACGTCTCTTACTTCAAAGCCCGCTCTATCTCTTGAAAGTCCTCCCGGTCCGAGAGCCGACATCTTTCTCTTGTGAGTGAGTTCCGACAAAGGATTTGTTTGGTCCATGAATTGTGAAAGCTGCGATGAACCGAAAAATTCCTTAATGCTTGCAACGAGCGGCCTTATATTTATGAGGGCTTGAGGAGTTGCGTAGTCCATATCTTGAATCGTCATTCTTTCTCTTACAACTCTTTCCATTCTGGAAAGTCCAATTCTAAATTGATTTTGTAAAAGTTCGCCGACGCATCTTATTCTACGGTTTGCCAAGTGGTCAATATCATCGGTTGTGCCGACGCCTTCAAATAATAACAGCTCGTAGTTTACACTTGCTACAACGTCTGAAATAAGAATATGTTTCGGATAAAGCTTTCTGTAATTTTGTACAACAGCCTTTTCCAAATCTTCTTCTTCCAAAATATCCATCATTGCAGGATAATATACTTTTTCTTTTATTCCATATTTTTCAAGATCTATTTTGTCCTTGAAGACTGCTGTGTCGACACACCAGTTTCCTACGATTTTAAGTTTCTTTCCGGCATGCAAAATAAACACAGAATTTATTCCTGCGTCTTCAATTCTCTTCGCATCCTCCGCCGTCAAAACTTGTCCTTCCTCATACAGAACTTCGCCTGTATTCGGGTCGACAACATCTTCTGCAAGGGTTAAATTTTTTATTCTGTTTGCTAAGCCAAGCTTTTTATTGAGTTTATATCTTCCGACCTTTGCTAAATCATATCTCTTGTAGTCGAAGAACATATTGTACAAAAGACTTGTTGCGGATTCTTCCGTTGCAGGTTCTCCCGGTCTCAGTCTTTTATAAATTTCAATAACGGCTTCGCTCTTGTTCTTTGAAGGGTCCTTTTCAAATGTCTTTTGAAGAACTTCAAAATCTCCGACCGCTTCAATAATATCTTCATTTGATTCTATTTCAAATGCACGAAGAAGTGTCGTCAATGGAACCTTTCTAGTTCTGTCTACACGAACACTCAAACTTCCCGTAGTGTCTGTTTCGTATTCAAGCCATGCTCCTCTGTTAGGTATAACTTGAGCGTTAACTTGCAAATTACCATTTTTATCGAAACTTGAAGTGTAATAAGCACCCGGACTTCTTACAAGTTGGCTGACGATAACTCTTTCAGCACCGTTTATAATAAAAGTCCCGGTCTTTGTCATAAGAGGTAAATCTCCCATGAAAACCTCTTGTTCCTTGACTTCTCCCGTTTCTTTGTTTATAAGTCTCACCTTTGCGCGAAGCCCTGCGGAATAGTTTGCATCACGCATTCTCGCTTCGGATTCGGTGTACTTAAGCTTGTCATCAAGTTTGTAATCGACAAATTCCAGAATAAGATTTCCTGCATAATCTTCAACCGGACTCACGTCGTCAAAAACTTCCTTTATTCCATGTTCTATGAACCATTCGTAAGACTCTGTTTGAACTTCCAAAAGATTTGGCATCTCAAGAGCTTCGTTGACTCTGGAATAACTCATTCTTGTTCTTTTACCATACTGTACAGGATGTACCATGTATTATATTCACCCCTCACAAAAATATATGAAACCAACCAAAAGACCTCCAATACATAGCGGAATCTTAAAAAATAGTGAGAATAATCCACTTTTATATTCATCTTCTTATGATATCACAAAAAAAATCTTTTGTCAAGCAAAACAAAGAGGTTTTCTAATATTTATTTTATTATTTTTGTCTATATCCGTTCATTATTTCTTCTAAAATTTCAGGACTTGTTTTCGGAGTGTACGAAAGAGCATTCGCACCGGCATTTATCGTCGCCATAATGTGTTCATCTGTATGACCGCTAGTTGCAATTATCGGAAATTCGTTTCCAACCTTCTTCCTTACTTCTCTGACGAGTTCAGGTGTACGCTTTCCGCCGGCGACATTTAAAATTCTTGCACCCGATTCAATTTTTCCCAATACATCGTCATTTATACTCGCAATAGTCGATACTATCGGAATATCTACATATTCAGCCATAGCTTTTATTACGTCATTTTGCATCGGTGCATTTACAACAACTCCGAATGCTCCGTGAAGCTCCGCCTGAAACGCAATTTCAATTGCTCGAGGTCCGGACGTGATTCCTCCGCCAACTCCTACAAAAACAGGAACAGGCGCAACGTCAAGAATCGCTCTTGTGATTGAAAGCTCCGGAGTGAAAGGATAGACTGCCATAACCGCTTCCGCATTATTGTTTCTAATAATTGCAACATCCGTTGTGAACATCAAACTCTTGATCCTTCTGCCCATAATATTGATACCGGAACATCTATAAGCTGCTTCCGGCATCATTTGCACATGGCGTCTCAAGTTTGTCTCAACACTTGGTATGTATCTTCTCGTTTTGTTGTCCATGTCCATAATATTTACTATACAATCGTCTCTTTCAATGTCCATATAATCCAATTTTTCTTCTTCATTTTCAAGTTCTTTAAATTCCATATTACCTCCTAAAAAAAGAAAAGCGCCCCAAAAGGGACGCTAAATTTTAAAACCTATAGTTTACCTACCAAATCAATGCCCGGTGTCAAAGTGTCATCACCAGGTTGCCATTTTGCAGGACATACTTTGTCGCCGTGTTCGAAAACAAATTGGCTTGCTTCAACTTTTCTCAAAAGACTCAAAGCATCACGACCGATTCCCATATCGTGGATTTCATATGCTGAAACCTTTAGATCAGGATTTATAATGAATGTTCCTCTTAGATTTTGTCCTTCTTCAGGAACATAAACTCCGAACATATCTCCGAGTTGTCTTGTTCTGTCTGAAAGCATTGTATATTTGATTTTTGCAATTGAAGGACTTGCGTCTTGCCATGCTTTGTGAACAAATTCAGAGTCTGTTGAAACTGAATAGATGTCACATCCGATTTTTTGGAATTTTTCATAATTTTCAGCCAAGTCTTCAAGTTCTGTAGGGCAAACGAATGTAAAGTCTCCCGGATAAAAGAAAAATACACTCCATTTTCCTTTTAGATCATCCTTTGAAACTTCAAAGAATTCTCCATCTTTATATGCAGTAACGGTGAAATCACCAATTTCTTGCCCAATCATATTTTCGATAAATAAATCTGATAACATTTTATTCCTCCTTAATATTAATTATGGTTATAACAACCATTCCATTAATATATATACCCCACAAAAAACAATTTAAACAAATTTATTTTTTCCCGAGAAGAGTTCCGAAAATCCCTCTCATAAGCTCATTTCCAATTTTGCGACTTGCGGTTCCAACCATCGAATTTATTACTTTTCCGCCGAATTTTTCAAGCTCACTTCTATTCTTTTTCCTTTCCCTCTCAAGTCTCTCCTCTTCTTTTCTAATTCTCTCCGCTTCTTTTCTCGAAAGTTCTTCCTCTTTTATTCTTGCTTTTTCCTGTTCAAGTTTTTCCTGCTCAGCTTCAATCTTCTTTCTTTCTTCAAGAAGCACTTCATACGCGGACACTCTGTCTATCATATCCTTGTATTTTGACATAATAATAGACTCATTGGAAAAAGCTTTAATATCTTCCGAACTCATTGTATCAAATGAACTCATCGGCGGCATAATAAGCGCCTTTTCCGTCACTTGCGGAAGCCCCTTTTCATCGAGACATGAAACAAGAGCCTCCCCGCTCTTCATATTTGTTAACGCCGACTCAATATCAAGATTCGGATTTTCTCTAAAATTCATCGCCGTATCTTTTATCATCTTTCTATCCTTCGGAGTGAATGCTCTCAAAGCGTGTTGAATTTTATTTCCAAGTTGTGAAAGTACATCCTCCGGAATGTCCCCCGGGCTTTGAGTAACAAAAAATACACCTACACCCTTTGAGCGAATAAGCTTTATGACTTGAAGAAGCTTGTCTTTTAAAACCTTGCTTCCTTGACTGAAAATAAGGTGTCCTTCATCAAAGAAGAACAGCATTTTCGGAGTTTCCAAATCTCCAACTTCAGGAAGAATTTCATAAATCTCTGACAAAAACCAAAGAAGAAATGTCGTATAGAGTTTCGGACGTTGAAATAAAACTTTTGAATTTAAAATATTAATTATGCCCTTTCCATCAGGTGTCTTTTTCATCAAATCGTTCACATCAAGAGCCGGCTCACCGAAAAACTTCTCCGCTCCTTCATTCTCCAAGACCAAAAGCGCTCTATTTATCGCACCGACCGATTGCGGAGAAATGTTTCCGTATTCCGCACGAAGCTCTTTGCTATGTTCAGAAATATAATTTAGCATTGACTTTAAATCCTTAAAATCCAAAATCAAGAGACTTCTTTCATCGGCAACTTTAAAAGCAATATTTAAAATCCCGGTTTGAACATCGTTAAGCTCCAACAGATTCGAAAGCAGAATCGGTCCCAAATCCGAAACCGTTGCCCTTATAGGCACTCCAAAATCCTCCAAAATATCCCATGATTGAACAGGAAAACCTTGGAACTTAAAATTTTCATCACCTATAAAATTTAATCTTTCAGTTATCTTTTCATTTTCTTCCCCGGCAATATGTAGTCCGTACAAATCTCCCTTTACATCCGGAATAAAAACCGGAATCCCAAGCATCGACGCTCTTTCCGCAATAACTTTTAAAGTCGTGGTCTTTCCCGTTCCGGTCGCTCCCGCAATAAGACCGTGCCTGTTTAACATTTCCGATTTAATAAAAACTTGATTTTCGCCCTTTCCTATAAGAATATCCGTCATATTAACACCCCCATCTAATTATATGTATAAATCGAATTAAAAGTCAATAGTGTTAATAATTCTTATTATTGGGTATATCATAATAAAGAGGTGATTATATGACAAAAATATCTGTACTTAATTTAGTGCCAAAATATAAAGACGAAACTATGACCGAATCTTTTGAAAGAGCTGTCGCATTGGCACAATTTGCAGACAAACACGATTTCTTAAGATATTGGGTTGCAGAACACCACAACAGCCCGGGTGTGCTAAGCTCCGCAACAGAAATTATTCTTGCGCATCTTGCCGACCACACAAAGAGAATAAGAATCGGAGCCGGTGGAGTAATGCTTCCAAACCACACTGTCTTCCAAGTTGCTGAAAAATACGGAACACTTGAAGCACTGTTTCCAGGAAGAATAGACTTGGGCGTAGGAAGAGCTCCGGGAACTGACATTGAAACTGCAAAACTTATCTACAGAAATACCTATCAATTAGAAAGTTTCCAAAAAGCAATTGAAGAACTTTTGGATTATTTCTCAAAAGAAGCACGCGACTTCAAAGTTGCACCATATCCTGGAGTAGGAACAAACGTACCTGTCACAATTTTAGGAAGCTCGCTCGACTCGGCAACTGTTGCTGCAGAACTCGGACTTCCATATTCATTCGCAGGACACTTTGCACCGCACACAGTCGAAGCTGCATTTAAACTATATAGAAGAAATTTCAAACCAAGTAAATATCTTGATAAACCATACACAATGCTCGGACTCTCGGCAAACATTGCCGACAACAAAACCGACGCAGATGAGCTCGAATTCCACGCAATTCAAGTATTCCTACAAATACTCGACGTGAAAAACAGAGCGGAATTCGAAAAAATAAATCCTGACGAAGCCCCTGAACTCACATCTATGCAAAAATTTGCGTTAAGAACTATGCGCGGACTTCACATAGGCGGAGACAAGGACGAAGCATCAAGGCAATGGAGAGAGCTCAAGGAAAAATATCAACCGGACGAACTTATCGCCGTTTGCTATATCCCTGAATATGAAAAACTTGAAAAATCATACGAAATGCTCGAAGACATTGTTCTAAACGACTAAAAAAGGCCCCTCACGGGGTCTTTTAAAATACATTATTTTCTATTAGTAACCTTACTATCTCTTCCAAATTCTCTTTGTCAACTTCATTAAAACGATTTAAACTATAGGAGTCCAAATCTAGCACTCCTATTTTTTTGTCATTACATATTATCGGAACAACAATTTCAGATTTTGACAACGAATCGCAAGCGATATGTCCCGGAAACTTTTCCACATCCGGAACAACTAACGTTCTCCTCTCTTCAAAAGCCGTTCCACAAACACCGCTTCCGATTTTTATCCTGTTGCATGCAGCCTTTCCTTGAAACGGTCCCAAAACAAGTTCTCCATCTCTTTCAATATAAACCCCCACCCAACTAACATCCGGCAACTCCTTTATAAAAGCAATAGTGTTGCACAAATTTGCAAGCTTATCGCTTTCCTTGTGAAGCTGGAGCTTAATATTAAAAATAATTCTATCGTAATCCATATTCCACCTCGATATATATTATAACTTATAAAAAGAAAAAATTGAAGTGCATTGAAAATAATTATTAGATTAAATAAAGAATAATATAAAAATTAGCGGTTAATATTCTTCTTATTAATATTGTAAAAATACTCGAACCCTAAAATATATTACCATATAAAAAAGAAAAAAGGTTTCTATCTCCTCTATATTTTTTATTTTTAGATAAAATTTAGTTTTTGAACAAAAAAGAGGAGATATTTCTATCTCCTCTATATTTATAACTCCCATATATTTTTTAATTTTTAGATAAAATTGATGAATAACACGAAGTGCAGAATTTTTACTGCCCGAGTCGTACTGGCAAGTACGTCGAGGGTTTAAAAATTCGAACGAGTGTTAGTCGCAATTTTAGCAAAAATTTGCATTTTAAACAAAAAAGAGGAGGTCAAGCCTCCCCTCTATACCTTAATTTTTAGGATAAATCGATGTATAACGCGCAGTACAGTTTTTTCGCGAATGAGGTGTGCTAGTGCACACCGCAACGAGCGAATAAAACGAAACAAGCGTTAGACGCGATTTAGACAAAAATTAAATTATTCTATAATTTCAGTTACAACACCAGCTCCAACTGTTCTTCCGCCTTCACGAATAGCGAATTTAAGTCCTTTTTCGAAGCCCTAGCCCTGCAATTCACGAGCTGCAAGCGAAGTGAATGCAGCGGCAGGTCTTGTGCCAAAGATTCCTAAGAGGCGGAGTGAAAGCGAACGCCGATTAGCAGAATCTGTCGGCCATAGAAAAATACAAGAAAAGCAATTGCCTTTGCAATTGCTTTGATTGTTTATTATTCGATGATTTCTGTAACAACTCCAGCGCCTACAGTACGACCGCCTTCACGAATAGCGAATTTCAAGCCTTTTTCTATAGCAATCGGTGTGATAAGTTCGATTGTGAATCTTGCGTTGTCACCAGGCATTACCATTTCT
>QWBY01000718.1_pt1 | contig 36382 bp, 36 predicted proteins | sample 1972471 | NCBI WGS metagenome assembly QWBY01 (sample SAMN09866722, study PRJNA288562) | Human gut metagenome isolate term6_stool, whole genome shotgun sequencing...
AATGGCTTCACGGATTATCGCCACTTCAACCAAAACCCTTGTAACTCAATTCTATCACTATATCTTTCCGCATTTCACTTTTTTGTAGTAACTTTGCAAAACAAAAATTCAATTATACATGATGACAATATATCCTTGCTCTAAAATAAATTTAGGATTAAACATTATTGGAAAACGCTACGATGGGTATCACAATCTTGAGACTGTGCTCTACCCTATACCGCTTTGTGATCAATTGGAACTTATAGATATCGGCCATCAATCCGAGAATCCAATGTGTACACTTGAAGTTGACGGGGCTTTATTGGATTGTGATCCACAACACAATTTGGTTGTAAAAGCCTATGAATTAATTGCTAAGGAACATGGGCTACCAGATATTCGTGTCAAATTGACAAAAAAAATACCCTCACAGGCTGGCTTAGGCGGTGGCTCTTCGGATGCAGTCAATATGCTGAAACTGCTAAATGAATATTTTAGTCTCAATATTAGCAGCCCCCAAATGCAAGACTATGCGGTTCAATTAGGTGCCGATTGTTCCTTTTTTATCCACAATAAACCATGTTTTGCAAGTGGGATTGGGGAAAAGATGGATTTTTTAAACTCAGAATATATTAATCTGTCTGGTTACTATATAGGATTGGTCAAGCCCGAAATATCTATCTCTACAAAAGAAGCATTCGCAAATATTAAGCCAAGGCCGTCAACTGTTAGTTGTAAGGACATCGTGAAATGCCCAATCGAAGATTGGAGATATTCCCTTGTGAACGATTTTGAGCATTCTATTTTCAAATCTCATCCATCTTTAGGAAGAATCAAGGAGGAGTTGTACAATATGGGGGCACTATATGCGCAGATGTCGGGAAGCGGAAGCACTATATTTGGTATTTTCTCAAACAAGCCCCATTCAATGACGCAGTCTTTTCGTGATAGCTTTACTTTTATTACGAAGCTATAACGAGCTATCATACTGTATCTCTCCACTTGCCAACAGTTTCCCATGTCGTCCTCTTTCAACATTGTCCGTTTCGACTTTGACAAAATGCCAAAGCGCCTTGAACGACAATCAAACAAAATCTGTACAGGTTTTAATAAGCCGATTGAGGTTTAGGATTTCATCGAAAAAGTGATATTTGATAGACATTATTTACCTTTTCTTTGCTCAAATCACTGATTTTATGTAAATTTGCCCAGTATAATATTATTATCTAAGTGCAATGAGACAACTGAAAATCACGCAGAAAATTACAAATCGGGATGGTTATTCTCTTGATAGATATCTTCAGGAAATAGGACATCAGGAACTCATTTCCACAGAAGAAGAGGTTGAATTGGCACAAAAGATAAGAAAAGGTGATACAAAAGCTCTCGAAAAGTTAACCAAGGCTAATCTTAGATTTGTGGTATCTGTTGCAAAACAATATCAAAATTACGGACTTTCACTCCTTGACCTTATAAATGAAGGAAATCTCGGATTAATGAAAGCGGCTAAGAAATTTGATGAGACCCGAGGATTCAAGTTCATATCTTACGCAGTATGGTGGATTCGGCAAAGCATTCTGCAGGCCATTGCAGAACATAGTAGATTAGTGAGAGTTCCACTAAACCAAGTTGGAACAGCAAACAAGATACGCAAGGCATTTAATAAATTTGAACAAGAGAATGGCAGAGCACCAAGTACAAACGAAATAGCCGATGACATTAACATCTCGGAGGAAAAAGTAGAGGTTGCAATGAATGTCGGCTCTTATCATGTCTCAGTGGATGCCCCATTCAGCAATGATGATGACAATAACTTGCTTGACATTTTGCCCAACAAAGACCTGATACCTACGGACAATGAGCTTGTTGAAGAAAGTATGCTTCGTGAAATCGACAGAGTGCTTGATACTTTGTCGAGTAGAGAAAGGCTCGTTATCAAAGCCTACTTTGGTCTTGACCAACAGGAGATGTCATTAGAAGAAATAGGCGAAAAAACAGGGTTAACACGTGAGAGAGTCAGGCAAATTAAAGAAAAGGCCATCAGGCATTTAAGACAGAATAACATTAGTAAGGAACTAAAAGCATATTTAGGACAATAAATTATTCAAAATGAAATTCAATAAAGTATTTTTAATAGCATTTTTCCTTTTGGGATTAGCTCATTCTGTGTCAGCAAAAGGTTATAAAATAGCCAAAGTGTATATGTTTGGCTTTGCTGCGTCGTTTAATGATTCAACTGTATATTTTACCGACATCCAATCTTTGGATGTCTATATCGAAGATAGCCGTCCACATTTCTTGGTGAATCGTGATGACTATGCTTACCAGATGAAAAATTATCTTCAGAACTCTAATTACAGTAAACATCCCACATGTGTGATAATGTTTGCCGAAACAGAAAAGGAAGCAATGAAAAAGTATATCAAAATGCAAACAAAATATACTACTAAAGCAAAAGGCAGATATTTAGTCAACAGCATTGATTCCGCCCAATTTAGTTTCACAACCGTTGCTCCAGATGATAACTCAGCTGCATTGGAAGCATTAGAAGCAAAAAAAGCAGCAACTGGTCGTAAAGAAAAAGAAGGGAAAAAGTAGAGTAATATTAGTCAGCTATTTACAAATGGAAACATATTATTTCAGAATTGCAGAACTGAACATACGAATAAATTTCCAAAACTCAGATGTAAATGGAATGCATCTGTTGCCATCTTTCATGCCATTTGCAGTTGAATCTAATGGGGATGATTTGTTTTTCCAACTGACAGTTGATGATACATTAAAAACCGTTCCCCAAAATCAAAGGAAGAGAATCAGAGTATTCGATACAGGAAATGGTGACACTGCAGTAGATAGGTTGGAAAATGGAGGCTATCAATATATTATCAAAGATCTAAACAATGCTGATTGCTGTCTGCTTCAGACCAATAAGGATTTCTCCGACTGTAGATGCGCTTTGAATGGACATCACAACATGAGGAAATTCGGACTCAACAATGCATTAATGCTTATTTTTGCATTCGCAGGCGCTCGCAAACAGACCTTACTTATCCATGCTTCACTTGTAAGGAATAAAGGTTATGGGTATCCTTTCATAGCAAAAAGCGGTACGGGTAAATCAACCCAAGTTAGCATGTGGCTTAGGTATATACCTGGAAGTGATTTAATGAATGATGATAATCCGATTATAAGGGTCGTCAATGATGAGTTATGGATTTTCGGTGGCCCATGGAGTGGAAAGACACCATGCTATAGAAATGTAAAGGCAAAGCTGGGAGCAATAACAAGAATTGACAGAGCCATGCAAAACTCAATAGAGAAGCTCTCGCCTATAGAGGCGTTTGCCTCTCTCCTTCCATCTTGCTCAAGTATGAAATGGGATTCTGAAATTTACAATGCTATTTGCGATACTATAACAAAAATAGTAGAGACAACTGGTATATACACCTTACACTGTTTACCAAACGAGGATGCAGCAAAAATCTGTTACAACGCAATTGCGAATAAATAAAAATGCCAAAAACATCTTTACATAGAATAGAGATGCAGTTTTCAAATGCAGAACTGTTGCCAGAAATTGTCAAGATGATTAACGAGGGACATACTGTCACTCTTAAACTTCGAGGGAAATCAATGCGCCCTTTCCTCGAAGACAATAGAGACAAGGCGTTGTTGTCAAAACCAGAAACGGTATCTGTTGGTGACCCCGTTTTAGCAGAAATCACACCCAAGCATTTCGTTCTTCATAGAATTAAGGCTATAGAGGGGACTTCCGTAACTCTATTAGGTGATGGCAACATCTTAACAGAACATTGTAAGTTGGAAAATATTGTTGGGGCTGTGATCGGCTTTTATCGCAAAGGACGGCTACAGATGGATAGAACCGATTCGCGCAAATGGAAAACTTATAGCTATATATGGGTACGTCTATATCCGATAAGAAGGTATCTTCTGGCCTTCTATAATAGAATATGGATTCCCTTATTTGGCACCATATAAATATAAACTATAAATTAATTATGAAAGCAAAAAAAGGATTTAATCTTCGTCAAGTTTGTGGAGAATATATTATCGTTGCTGAGGGAGACGAAAATATTGATTTCAGCAATATAATTTCAATGAATGAAAGTTCGGCTTTCCTGTGGAAAGAGATTAAAGACATGGAATCGTTCAATATTGATTACTTGGTAAACAAAATGACAGAAGAATATGAAATTGATGTGGATACTGCTCGTCGTGATATTACCACGCTTATTGCTGAATGGGGACAATCAGGAATTATCGAGGGTGAAGACATACCAGAAGTCAAACTGGAGAAAAACCAATCAGAACGGGCCAAGGAGAAGCCTGAACTGGATTCAAAAGAAGAGCAGAAAAGATTCTTCAAAAAGTTATTCAAGTAATATCGATGCTCTCACACGACTCAACGTCTCTGGTGTCATTTGCAAGTAGCTTGCGATATAAACTAAAGGAGCACGCAAAATAACTTGTGGGCTTAATTTACACATCCTCTTATATCGATCTTGTGCGGTCTCAAATCGCACGAGATCTGCATGAATCTGAGAAATAATTAGACTCTCTTCGAGAATTTTACGATAGAGAATTTGAATATTTACATTGTGCAAAGCAACTTGTTCTAATCTATGCTTAGGCAAAGCATAAACAAGAGTTGGCTCTAATGCCTCAACTTGTAATTTGGTTGGTTCCTCACGAAAAAGACTTTCTATGCACATGAAAATAGTATGGTCCTCTCCAAGATGCTCTGTTATTTGTTTGCCATTCTTAAAATAGAACTGACGGATGAGACCATGCTCTATGTAATAGATATTTTCACAGATTTCTCCTTCTGAAAGAATCATCTCTCCCTTTGCAAACTTGATTGGTACAAGGACACTTTCAAGCACATCAAGTTCATCATGAGTCATTGTACTATATTTTCTTGCTAACTCGCGGGCAATTTCTCGTGTTTCAAAAGTCTCTTTCATTTCATTTTCCTCCCTATTAAGTATTTAGTCTAATTTCAATACTGCCAAAAAAGCCTTCTGTGGCACTTGCACGTTTCCCACTTGCTTCATGCGCTTTTTCCCCTTCTTTTGCTTTTCCAAAAGCTTCCGCTTACGGCTAACATCACCACCATAACACTTTGCAGTTACATCTTTTCGTACTTGTTTAATCGTCTCTCGTGCTACTATTTTACCACCAATGGCAGCTTGAATAGCAATATCAAATTGTTGTCTTGGTATTAATTCCTTTAATTTCTCACACATTCTTCGTCCAAAAGCCACAGCGTTGCTCTCATGTGTCAAAGTCGAGAGCGCATCCACAGGCTCACCATTAAGCAAAATGTCGAGCTTAACGAGCTTGGATGGACGAAATGAGTCTATGTGATAATCAAAAGATGCATATCCCTTGGAAATACTTTTCAACTTATCGTAGAAATCGATTACTATTTCTCCCAATGGTATCATGAAAATTAATTCCAAACGATTGCCACTCACATAGTTTTGGCTCACTAATTCACCTCTTTTATCTAGACAAAGGGTCATAATAGGGCCAATATAGTCAGCCGAAGTGATAATGGAAGCCTTGATATAAGGCTCCTCAATATGCTCAATCATCGTAGGCTCTGGCAATCCTGATGGATTGTGAACTTCCTTTTGATTTCCCAACTTATCATACACCAGATAACTTACATTGGGAACAGTAGTTATCACATCCATATTAAATTCCCTATCCAAACGTTCCTGAATGATTTCCATGTGTAAAAGTCCCAAGAAACCACAACGGAATCCAAACCCTAATGCTTGAGAACTTTCTGGAAGGAAAGTTAGTGATGCATCGTTCAATTGGAGTTTCTCCAACGAAGCCCTTAAATTTTCATAATCACTCGGATCAATAGGATAAACTCCAGCAAACACCATTGGCTTCACCACTTGGAAACCAGCAATTGCCTGTTCACATGGTCTGTCTATATGTGTGATTGTATCACCTACTTTTACTTCTGTAGCATTCTTAATACCAGAAATGATATAGCCAACTTCTCCTGTCGATAGTTCCTTGGTAGGTTTCATATCCATCTTAAGAACTCCAACCTCGTCAGCATCATATTCCATCCCTGTTTGCACAAACTTCACTTTATCGCCCTTGCGTATAGACCCATTCATCACCTTACACAGAGTAATGATACCCCTGAATGAATTGAAAATAGAATCAAAGATCAGGGCTTGTAGAGGAGCTTTGGTATCTCCGACAGGGCTTGGCACACGTTTTACGATAGCTTCGAGAATGTCAGGTACGCCCTCTCCAGTCTTTCCACTTGCCCGGATAATATCTTCACGTTCACAACCAATAAGATCAATTATTTCATCTTCTACTTCTTCAGGCATAGCATTGGGCATATCGATCTTATTGATAACAGGGATTATCTCCAAGTCATGGTCAATAGCCATGTAGAGATTAGATATTGTTTGTGCCTGAACACCTTGCGTTGAGTCAACAATAAGCAGCGCCCCCTCACAAGCGGCTATACTTCGTGAAACCTCATAAGAGAAATCGACGTGTCCCGGTGTATCAATCAAGTTGAGTACATATTTTTCCCCATCATGCTCATACTCCATTTGTATGGCATGACTCTTAATAGTAATACCTCGTTCACGTTCAAGATCCATATCATCTAACATTTGACCAGCCGTCACCTGGATAGTTTTTGTATATTCCAGAAGTCGATCTGCTAATGTTGACTTACCGTGATCTATATGCGCAATGATACAGAAGTTTCTTATGTGATCCATAGGAAGTTTTGTCTTTTAATATGCAAATTTACCAATAAAAAACGAAAAAGAAGAAAGAACAATTTATAAAATTATCCAAATGTCTATCCCTGATTGCAGAAATGTCCCCTTTACTATTTAGGGAAAAGAGTGAAATATTAGTGATATTGAATAAATGACAAACTATGAATGTCACGCTTCTATGACAGACTCTTCGTCTTAAACGCGCAATGTCAGGATTTAGTTGTTTATCCTGACATTGTTTCTGTATTCTTTTGAATGAATTTAAATGGAGAACCTTTAATATTTCATTGTCTTATCTCATCACAAGAAAACTATTCTTCTGCAGGTTTCATATTAGTATAAACATTTTGAACATCATCAAAATCTTCAAGACGTTCTACCATTTTGTCAATTGTTTCACGCTCTTCAGCTGTGACGTCCTTCAAGTCATTGGGGATACGTGTAAACTCTGCTGATGTAATCTCAAAGCCATTATCTTCCAAATGCTTCTGAATTTCGCCAAAACTTGTTGGCTCACCATAAATGGTTACTTCTCCTTCCTCCTCATCGACATCAAACTCGTCATCCACACCATAGTCTATCAAATCGAGAATCAACTCTTCCATGTCAAGACCTTCCTTGGTCTTGAAACTAAACACACACTTATGATCGAATACAAAAGCTAACGAGCCTTGCGTTCCAAGAGTACCATTAAACTTGTTGAAAACCGAACGTACGTCACCTACCGTACGGGTGGTATTATCCGTCAAAGTATCGACAAAAATGGCAATTCCGTGAGGTCCGTATCCTTCATAAGGCACTTCCTTGTAATCGCTTGTATCTTTACCCATTGCATTCTTGATAGCACGCTGAATGTTGTCCTTAGGCATGTTCTCGCGCTTGCAAGTCGCAATAATAGCACGCAAACGTGGATTGGTTTCAGGCTCAGGGCCACCAGCCTTAACGGCAATTTGGATTTCCTTACCTAACTTAGTAAATGTTCGAGCCATGTGGCCCCATCTCTTTAACTTTGTCGCTTTGCGATATTCAAATGCTCTTCCCATTGGAACGTTCTGTTAGCGGAGCTCTGCTCCAAGTTTATTTGTTAAATTTTTAATTAATTTCTGCATAATTGCATCGATAGCCTTGTCATTCAAAGTTTTCGTCTCGTCTTGAAGAACGAAGTTAACAGCATAACTCTTCTTACCCTCAGGAAGATTTTTACCTTCATAAACGTCGAAGAGCTCAACTTTTTTCAAAAGTTTTTTCTCACTCTGAAAAGCAATTTTCTCTACTTGGGCAAACTCTATATTTGCATCAATAAGTAGTGCCAAGTCACGACTTACGCTTGGATACTTTGATATTTCCTCGAATTCTAATTTGTTCTTTCGAATCAATTTCATCAAACCGCTCCAATCAAGTTCAGCATAATAAACTGGTTGTTCGATACCCAATTTCTTAAGCAGTTTGTAACTCAGAATGCCCATTTCAACTACCACCTTCCCAGCACGGTTTTTTAATGCCAAAGCCTTGTCAAAGATGTTATTCTCGGACGGCTCACTTAAAATCATCCCCTGGGCAACTCCTAAACGGCGTAGGATATTCTCAACATGTGCTTTCAGTTCGTAGAATGTTGCATCTTCATTGGGATGCGCCCAAGAGCCTTCCACCCGTTTTCCAGTAATCCACAATGCCATGTGGTAACTTTGGTTATATGCCTTGATAGGACTATCCTCATTCCACTTTTCTTGATTATAGGTGTATGTATTACCGACCTCAAAGAACTTTAAATTATGTGCCTTGCGGTTAACATTTCTGCGAATACTCTCCAAACCACCAAACAAAAGTGTTTGACGCATTACCCCCAAATCACTTGACAACGGATTCATCACCTTGACAGTCCGCTCCCATGGATAAGCATTCAGTTCGGTGCCTTCGTAGTAAGAAATTGCAGTTAGCGAATTGTTCAATATTTCATTGAAACCAGATCCTACAAGTTGCTCGCTGATAGCATTTTCCCTATGATAGTCTTTATCAGATTCCTCGGCAATAGTAAGTGAAGATTTCAAGGTAGAAGGTATCTCAACATTGTTGTATCCATAAATGCGGAGAACATCTTCAACTACATCACAAGGTCGTTGTACATCAACTCTGTAGGGAGGCACAATAAGGTCAAGTCCATCAGCATCCTCCTTCACAATTTCCATTTCAAGGCTCTGTGCTATGCTCTTGATAGTTTCAACACCGAGTTGTTTACCAATCAGACGGTCAGCATATTCATAATTTAAACGAACAGGAAAGCCCTCCATTTTTGTTGGATACTCGTCCCTGATTTCCATACTTACTTTAGCACCCGCCAATTCCTTGCAAAGGATTGCTGCTTGTTTCAGGGCATAAATAGTGCCATTAGGATCAATGCCACGTTCAAAGCGGAAGCTCGCGTCTGTTGACAAGCCATGGCGACGCGCACTCTTACGAATCCAAGTAGGATGAAAATACGCACTCTCCAACACGACATTCCTCGTATTCTCGTATGTCCCACTACCCTTTCCGCCGAACACACCTGCAATACACATTGGAGCTTCAGCATTACAGATAGCAAGATCGTGTTCGCCAAGGATATGTTCTTCACCATCAAGAGTAATGAACTTTTTTCCTTCGTTCTTATCTTTTACAATAATTTTCTTACCAACAACCATGTCAGCGTCAAAGCAGTGCATGGGTTGGCCGTATGCCATCATTATGTAGTTCGTAATATCAACAATATTATTAATAGGACGAACTCCCACAACATTCAACTTATCCTTTAACCATTTTGGGCTTTCCTTTACCTCGCAGTTCGTAACGCTTAAACAGGCATAACGACGACAAGCTTCTGTATTTTCTATCTTGACGTCTATTTCCAAATCATGATTATCAACAACAAACTTATCGCAATCAGGACGATGTAATGAAGTCTTATAACCGTTCTGTTTCAACCATGCGTAGAGATCGCGCGCTACTCCAAAATGACTTAAAGCATCGGCACGGTTAGCTGTAATATCTATTTCAATTAGCCAGTCGCTATCCAAGTGATAGTATTCAGCTGCCGGCATACCGACCTTTGCATCTTCAGGCAATACGATTATACCATCATGGCTTGTTCCTACACCGATTTCGTCTTCAGCACAAATCATCCCGAAACTCTCGACACCGCGGAGTTTGCTTTTCTTAATAGTAAAACTTTCCTCACCGCTATAGAGCACACAGCCCAAATCTGCCACAATAACTTTCTGACCAGCAGCAACATTAGGTGCTCCACAAACAATTTGTTGAGGAGCTTCTTTACCGAGATCAACCGTCGTAATGTGCAAATGATCAGAATTAGGGTGCATTTCACAAGTCAACACCTTGCCAACGAAAAGCCCTTTGAGCCCACCACGAATAGTCTCCACTTCCTCAACACTTCCAACTTCCAAGCCTGTAGAGGTCAGCGCTTCGGCCAGTTCCTGTGGTGTGAGGCTGAAATCCACGTATTCCTTAAGCCATTTGTATGATATATTCATCTATATTGTTATTTTATTGATTTCAATTCGTTTAGTTGCTTGAAAGCAACGTGCAAAGATACAAAATTTTCTCAGCATACACAAATCAAAAAATAAGTTTTTAAAGTTCCAATTTTAATATAGGAAACACATTGATTGATGATAACTTGGAATGTATCTCAATAACGAACAGAGAGTTTTAGATAATGCTTACATGGCAAACTCATAACTTCTCACTTTGTCCTCAAAGACGAATAGAAATTTTTTACAAAGTAGAAAATACCTATAAGCCTTGGCGGGCGAAAGATACAAATAGAGCACTCGTCAGAGCTCACGTTTCAATAGGTAAGCTATTGAGCTGTAATAGATGACCTTTTGGCTTACAAAAGCTGACCTTTTAGATCCTGTATTTAGAGCCTTATAACTAACCACAACTTACTATGACTAACTAACCATAAAGCCTTGATTTTCAATACTCTTTGATTTTTAACACATTCTGAGTGCTTTTTGGCAGTTCCCGATTTTCCACATATTTTTGCAGCGTATTTCTACCGTGGAGAATTTGCGGAGCTTTTATTTTGTCATATCGTGAACCGACACCATGAAATGCTTGAGATTGCAGAATATAAAGACAGTATAGCCAACAAACTCCGAAAAGAATCTGAAATAATTAAGAAGAAGTTACATAAACAACATTAAATCGGGCTGAATTTCTTAAAAAGGGAGGGCAAAAAATCCCTCCCTAATAATTTTTACAACTTGCAAGTTTCCTTACGAATCACTATTTAGTAGCGACTTGAATAGTGAGACGAGTGTGAGCTATGCGAGCTGTGAGAACTGTGGGAAGAATGAGAACTGTGCGAGTAGTGCTTCGCAAGAGAACTCTTCACCATGTCAATGGCCTTTTGCAAGACCAAAGGCTGGTTCTTCTGCTTCTCAATTTGAGTTGTTTCGTCATTATTGCCCAATACGTTCATGATGTTATCAGAAACGTTGGCGCAATAACTCGTTGTTGCGATAAATGCCGAAACAATCAAAAACATTAGTCTCTTCATTGATACCTCCATTTTTTAAGTTTGACAATATTGTTAACAATTCACTCTGTACATGAATCTGTACATTCGATTTTGTAGATATGTGCACTTATATTATTATTGTTTGTAGAGAAGAAACCTCCACATTCACCTTTAAGTACGCATCCTTCACAAATAGGAAGATAAACATCTTTCCATTCACTGATAGATAGTTTTGCAAATGGTCGCAATTCTGGTGGAAGTACACATAATTGAGCATTGTAGATATAAGTCGTAATACCTCTGTCGTTCAATAAGAGGACGGCTTCTCTTAGCTCATGGTTATAGTCGTATGGGTCAATCCATAAATCTTTCAAATTGGTCTCTGCCAATCCCGTAGTTTCCATCTGCATAAAGGCTACCTGCGTTACAAACGGAAAATTGTGGTAGATATAGTCTGCCAACTGTGACAATCTGTTATAAGTTTGTTTGTGGATAACTACTCTCAAACCTATCTGTTGCCCAAACTGTGCCAAATTATATAAGCCTTGAACCGTTTTATAAAATGTCTTAGCACCTACAATATGATTATGAATAGACGCAATATCTGAAAAGATGGGAATGTCTATTTGTAAATCATGATGATTGCAAGCTGCCAATTTTGCAGCATAGTCTATATCTGCGAATTTTACACCGTTAGACAGAATACTTATTGCAGCCTTTGGACATGACTTCTTTATTTGGCGTATAATATCAAACAATCTATCACCTATCATCGTTGGCTCACCACCAGTAATACCGATTTCTTGTGTGTTCTTATCGAACAATTTTATCAAGTTCAGGTTAAAGTCTGTCCTGTCTTTCTCTTGCAAAACAGGTGGTTGAGGACACATGATGCAACGATGATTGCAACGAGCTGTTGCAAAAACAGCATTAGATGTAGAGTTGATTTCATACAGAAAACATATCTCTCCATCTGTGGTGATGTTAATCACATCTCCTTCATTGAAGTTAGAAATATTATCTACTTGAATATATGGCGTGGATGACTTATCTGATAAATCATGCGTGGAAATGATAGCCTTGTAGCCTTTAGGTGCATTTCTTTCATTGGTCACAAGGATATACGCTGAACGGTTGAACAGATTCTTTCCGCTCAATGTTACTCGTCCAAGAAGCTCTTGGGAGTTCGAGTTATATAACGATTTTACTTGTTTCATATCTCACTATTTTATCCAGGACCAAAATATTCTGTTAATCTCTGGGTCATGTCTTTGAAGAAGTTCAAAGAGATAATGCATAATGGCTTTATTCTTTTTACACATCTCGTTTGTAGGACGATGACCAACCATATCTCCTTGCTCTGACATGTTTCTTACTGGGTCTGCACCACAGTAAGGTTGGAATACGCATTCTCACTTCCGTCATAATCATAAATAGCTCCTGCGATGCCAACACCAGCAGGAGACTGCAAGTCAACAAAGCCTGTTGCAAAAGGTGTCAGAATTCTGCGAAGAAGCAAGGCGGCATATCCTTCAACAAAGAAAGTTCCTTTCTTGTTGAGTTCTATGATATAGTCCAACCCCTCTTTGTAGTTCTTTACGAAATCTTCTATTGGGTAGGCAATCTTATCCTTGTGCTGTTTTGCAAAACCGTAAGGATTCAGAGCTCTTAGGAAAATATTATGGAATCCCAATCTGATGTATTCGTCTATGATGTCCTTGAATCTTCCGAGGCTATACTTTGAAGTTGTCATTAAAGCGGATGCACATTCATCATCGCCCCAAATACCACGAATCATCTGTAGATTTTTCTCAAAGATAACATGGTGGTCAAGATTCTTATTCTGGAGAGGTCTGTTAGTGTCATGCAAATCTTTTGGACCATCCAAAGATGTAGAAATCATACAATTATGCTTCTTTAGGTACTTGACCATCTTCTCATTGAGCAAAGTAAGATTGGTGGTCAGTACTTTCATGTCGTTTTACCTGACAATAGATACAGCTTGAATTGCAACGCAAGGTTGGTACAACCATATGCAAAGAAGTGAAGTCCTCCAAGATACTCTTCTTTGTGCGGAATTTGGTTGCTAACATTTTTACAATATCTTCAACCTTGTCTGTTGTGGCTATTTGCTTTGACTCTATATCATAGAATAAGTCACTTGTAGGGGCAAGCTCCCCATTGACGAATTTTTGAAAGTCGTCATTCTGTAAGAATATATATTCTCCGACATCATTCGATAGAAGATATTCGTATTCGTTAAATCGAGCGAAGCGGAATGGAAGTATAGTATAAGTATTATTCATTGTTCTATCTTGAAGAATAGTGAAACCTATGTGATACGTGTGAACTATGCGACCGATGAGAGTAATGGGAAGAGTGGCATGACATCAGTAAAGGAGCAAAAGAAAATGATGCTTTTTGAAGAACCAATGAGCATTTTGCCATTTCTTTTATATCCTGTTTACTTCTATCAGCAGGTACTAAAACCTCTGATTTATCGTAGTAAGAGAGTGACGTTAACAAGAATGTTACGAAGAAAATCAAGAAATGTCTCATTGGCTAACAGGTTTAAATGCTTCCTCTACGATTAAGTCACGAATATGCCCATACTTCTCTGTCGTGATTTCACGAAGCTGTTGGTCAATCAAGTCATTACAGAATTGCTTGACGATATTCTCGTCAAGTTTTTCGCCTTTTGATTCTAAAATCACACACACTTGTTTATCATCACTTGGCATTGTATTCTGATAAACAAAAAACTTGTCTGTATATCTGTAAATTGCAGCTGTGATAGCCTTTTTACTATATAAATTCAAGTCAATAACAACTTGAAAACCGCCTTTGTCTGTCTTTGTGATAGGAACTTTTATACAACTCATACCAACTATTCTTCTTTTTTGCCAACGGCTACCATATTGGCATGATTAACAAATGGTTGGTATATATACATGAAAACGTGGAGTCAGTCCTGTCACTCGTTCCACAGTGTAAAGGCTCTGGCATCGCCCAAGTTGTCGAAACGAGCAACGCCGAAAGCCCCACGCCTGTGTACGTATATAGAAAGCACTCTTGACAATAAACGACAGAATCGCCCGAAGCCAATGAGGGCTGTATACAATACACTTCATGAGGCGTTCCCGTTGCTTTGTTCTTGACAACTTTTGCTCGAACTGCCAGATTCTTACACTGTCAAAACCAAAGCGTACAGTTACGCCTTATATGTATATATGTCTGATGATTTTAAGGTCCGATTTAACATTATTAAATACAAATATGTCAAAGAATTCCACTTTTGCGTGATTTTTCTCGCTAAAAAGTTTGTATTCTCAATGATTATTCGTATCTTTGCAGCAACAGAATCCGCCACGCTTCCCATTTGAACAGCGAACCAGGGCGGGTCTTTTGCTTTTTATGGGTACATTAAGATTATACACTAAGCAGGCTCTTTCTATTTCGGAACAAATAGAACTACTAAAAAGTAGAGGCTTAAATATTGCTGATTCATCCAAGGCTGTAAAATTTCTTGGTGAGGTCAGCTATTTTCGTTTTGTTCAATACCTTCGTCCTATGGAGGAAGACAAGACTACACATCAGTTTAAGCCTAATAGTAGATTTGAAGATGCCGTGGCTCTCTATAACTTTGATATAGAGTTGAGAGATTTGATGTTCAAGGCAGTCCAACGATTAGAGATTGCTTTGCGCACAAAGATTATACAAGAGTTCTCTTTAGCGCATGGTCCATTTTGGTTCTTTGATACAAGTCTTGCTGACGATGAGCACAAGTTTATTGAGAATATGAACTCCATAGACCGAGAGCTTCAGCGTAGTAAGGAGGACTTTATCAAAGAGCATAGGCGCAACTATGACAAGCCAATATTCCCACCAGCATGGAAAACGCTTGAATTAGCTTCTTTCGGTACGCTTTCAAAACTCTATTACAATTTCAGTGACAAGAAATTGAAGAAGCGTGTAGCTCGTCAATTCAATCTTCCACAGCATGAGGTGTTGGAAAGCTGGATGCGTAGTGTAACTGTCCTGAGAAACTGTTGCGCTCACCACTCACGACTTTGGAATCGTTATCTCTCCAACGCTCCACAAATGAATGCCTCTTTACGTGGTGCGTGGGTGAACATTGATGGTGTTGATGCGAACAAAGTATATGCTATAGCTTGTTGTATTGCATATTGGCTTGATTTGATGGGGTATGGATTGGACTTCAAGAATGAACTCAAATCCTTACTCGTTTCTTATCCACAGGTAGACCCGGCAGCAATGGGATTCCCTGAAAATTGGATTTCGGAGCCTCTATGGAGATAACTTTATAGATAAAAACATATAAGCCTGTCGGTAGTGAAAATTGTTCATTACCGACAGGCTTTCTTCTTGATATATGAACTATTTGATATAAATGAAAGTTAAATACGTTGAAAATCATCCATTTCGTATCAATACAGAACCTATATTGCCACTTTTCTACCGTTTATAGCGTATAATACTGATAATCAACTAATAATAGATACAAATCTTGAAAGCTTAGTAACAGTAATATTACAATGATTATATTTTTATCTATAGTAAACATTTTTGATGTTTCTCCGTAAAAGTACAAATGAATTTGGCAATTAAAATATTTGGCAGAAATTTCATAAAATTTGGAATTTGGTTATTTTTGTATTATCTTTGTGTGAATTATAATTCACCAAGCTATTAACGAAATAAATCAAAAATAAGAATATGAGATTATCAGGACGCAGACAAAGCGACAATGTTGAGGACCGACGTGGCATGAGTAGTGGTGCCAAAGCAGGTATTGGCGGCATTGGCGGCATCATTTTGATTGCCGTGATTACCATTATGGGAGGTGGAAATATCGGTGATATTTTAGGCAACGTAATGCAGCAACAAATTCAAGGACAGGTACAAGAGCAAACTTCTGGGCAGCGGGAGTTTACACAGGAAGAGCAAGATCTGGCCGAGTTTTCAAAAACTATTTTGGCTGGCACGGAGGACGTTTGGGTACAGCAGTTCGAAGAGCACGGTATGAAATACCAGTTCCCTACCCTCGTTCTTTTCACGGGTGCAGTCAATACGGCTTGTGGTAATGGTTCAGCTGCCATGGGGCCTTTCTATTGCAGTGGCGACCAAAAGCTTTACATTGATTTGAGTTTCTTCTCAAGTATGAGAAACCAACTTAATATTGAGGCAAAAGGCGACCTTGACTTTGCTTATGCGTATGTTATTGCCCACGAGGTTGGACACCATGTTGAATATCTTCGTGGCATTTTGGGGAAGGCGCATGCTAAAATGGCGCAACTGAATCAGACAGAAGCCAATAAGATTAGTGTGAAACTGGAGTTGTTGGCTGACTATTATGCAGGCTGTTGGGCTCATTATGACAACGAAAAATTCCAAAGCCTATCAGATGGAGACCTTGAAGAGGCTATTGATTGCGCCGAAAAAATTGGTGACAACTATCTTCAGGAAAGGACACGTGGCTATGCTCAGCCAGAAAGCTTCACTCACGGAACTTCAGAGCAGCGCATGTACTGGCTGAAGAAAGGTATTGAGACCGGCGATTGGAATACGACAACATTCAGTCCCGGTGAATTTTAGATAAAATGTAAATCGACAAAATATACAATAAAAAAGAGTATGCTTATAGAAACATACTCTTGGCGGTGCGTACGAGACTCGAACTCGTGACCTCCTGCGTGACAGGCAGGCATTCTAACCAACTGAACTAACGCACCATAAAGTGCTCAAAAAGTAACTGCGGTGCGTACGAGACTCGAACTCGTGACCTCCTGCGTGACAGGCAGGCATTCTAACCAACTGAACTAACGCACCAAAATACTTTAGCTACACTTTTGATTTTTGCGAGTGCAAAGGTAATGAATATATTTCATTCAGCCAAAAGATGGGGTTGTTTTTTATAAAAAAAATTGCATTATTGACGCATTCCAGTATTTACCATCATGGAAGAACCAATCTTTCAATTTCGCAGTCTCTTCGAAGCCAAGGGTTTTTAAACAATTCAATGATGCTTCGTTTGAAATTTCTACATAGGCATACAACTGCCACAGATGTAAGGTATCTTTAGCATATTCGAGCACTTTTCTGATAGCAGCATATCCATAGCCCTGGCCTCTGTATTTATCCAGAATGATGAAACCGATTTCAGCACGTTGATGAATTGGTTCAAAGTTGACTAAGTCTATAATTCCTACAACTTGTTTATCTACATTTTCTACGATCAATCGCACTTGCCCATCAACATAAATATCATTACTGGCATTTGCAATATAGTTTAAAAGAGTGTATCGACTGTAAGGTACATTGCTTGAACCAACATTCCAGACCTCATCCTCGTTTTCAATTTGATAGAGTAAATCCAAATCTTCTGGTTCCAGAGCTCTAAGATAAATATCTTTAATTTGTTTATCCATGTGTAAGAATTTCTTCTGATGTTATGATGTATCCTGAACTCTTATCAAAAGTACCTATATATACATTATTGATTGGTCTTCTTGAAAAAATATTTAAAATTTCGTCGTATGAATATGCCCCTATGTCATAAACGATGTAATTGATTTTGTCAGAAATCAGTAACTCTTCACAGTCAAGATGACCATTTGGCATAGATTGACTATTACCCATTACATATTTGGCTGCTAAACCTCGGCTATCAATTATTTCCTTACATTTATCAATCGAGGCTTCTTCTCCGATAAATAAATAATTCGCATAATTCTCCCCTGATGGCCTAAAAAAGCCAAGAGCCTTAGTTGACTTATTGTATAGCATCCTACATAAAGAGGTAAAAGCTTGGCAGTAGATAGCAAATTTAATGGGAACGCTCAAAAAAGTGCTCATCCCTCCATAATGTTTACGAAAAAAAATGAGCATGGCATCATAGAAAACATGAACATACCGAAAACTTGATTTTTGAGTACTCTCACCTTTGTAATGCAAAATGGGTACAGGCAAATACCAATTCTTATAACCATTTTTCAAAAGCCGATAGCTCAAGTCTATATCTTCTCCATACATGAAGAATGTTTCATCCAACAAACCTGTCTTGTCGAGAGATGATTTCCGAAGCAAACAATATGCACCACTTACAACCTCTATTTGTTCTGGGCTGTCCCATGGTAAATCACTCATATAGTAATGACCAAACTTTGGGTGTTTAGGGAAACACTTACACAATCCTATTATTTTGTAAAATGCAACCATAGGCGTAGGTAGTCCACGACGACTCTCCTTTGCCTTTTCACCATCAGATTTGAGCATCATAACTCCCAAGCCTCCGGCATCGAGATGCTCGTCCATGAATTGAACTGACTCTTTCAGTGTTGACTCCCCTACTATTGTATCTGGATTTAATAATAAAACATAATCACCCCTACTTTGCCTTATCGCAATATTATTAGCTCTGGCAAAGCCTAAATTATGTATGGAAGAGATGCACCTTACCTTGGGAAAATTCTGTTCAATATATTCAACAGAGCCGTCACGAGAATGATTATCTACAACTATTATCTCACTATCAATACCGTTAGTTGCCCTAACAACACTTGTTAGGCATTGTGCAAGGTAATACTTGACATTATAATTGACTATGATAATGCTTAATTTCATTCCTCCATCGTATCATTATTGACAACTTTGAAACAAGTCGTTTCTTGATGGCATCTTTTGTTGCTGGGATAAATAAACAATATACACAAGAAGAGAATTATTGATAAGTAGAAAAAGCTTGAGTCTTTGCCATAAAGATAATAAAATATCATATTTATCAGCATAGGGATAGCAATGATAAGTATTCGAACGGTTCCCCAAAGGCAAAGTGACCTTTTTCCAGTGCTATTATCCGCACATAGAGCTTTCTTGATGCCTGAAACTCTAAACAAGTATAATGAAAATGGTATTAAAAGCAATGTGAGCAATTGCATAATAAACTGAACAATAAACAACGATTGCCCGCCAATAATACTACCTGGTAGAATGAAACCAGACTCAAAAATTAATATGATGAGCAAGAGAAGCGATACAATAACAAAAAATTCAGACAATAAGATTTTTCTTGCTTTTTTCATTTGACTTGATTAAGGTTCCAAAAGAGTTCTGTTCAAAATACTGCGGCCTAAAGTGACTTCGTCAGTGTATTCCAACTCATCTCCAACAGAGATGCCACGAGAAATTATTGATAATTTGGTGTCATAATCTTTCAGTTTTCGAGCAATATAGAAATTAGTCGTATCTCCTTCCATTGTACTTGATAGAGCCAAAATAATTTCTTTGACTCTACTATCTTTAACGCGTTCTACCAATGATTCTATCTCCAAATCATTTGGACCTATCCCATCAATCGGTGAAATAATCCCACCCAAAACATGGTATAACCCATTATACTGCTGTGTGTTCTCAATAGCCATGACATCTTGAATGTTCTCGACGACACAAATTGTACTTTTATCCCTCCCGTTGTTTGAACAGATATTACAAACGTCTGTGTCTGAAATATTATGACATATTTTGCAATATCTGATATGATGCCTCATTTTGGAGATTGCATCAGAAAATTCATCTACCTCTTCTTGTGATTGACGAAGTAGGTGTAGAACAAATCTGAGGGCTGTCTTTCGACCAACACCTGGTAACTTGGAAAATTCGCAGATTGATTTTTCAAGTAATTGAGATGGATATTGCTGCATTGTGAATAGAGTAAAGACTCTTAATCATCAAAAAGATATATTCCCAATCCTATTTTTAATCCTACTGTTGAATAATCAGAATCTTTAAACGAGTGGTCATAATAGATAGCAGGCTCAATTGTTACGGAACGATTGATGAAAAATGCATAGCCCACTTCTGCTCCAGGCATCACATCATTGTAATTATGATTTGCATGTAGGAACTTGCAGTTTGCACCAAGAAACAGTCCGTTTTGGGTTATATAATAACGGCCACCCGCACCCACCATGATATGATCTGCTACAGCTTCAGAACCATTATGTTCCGCACTCAACTGTCCAAGAAGCATTACATTGTCCCAAGCTAAATAACCAGCTTTAGCTTCAAGTCCTAAACTAAATCCATCATGGCCATTATATCTGAGGTTAAGGCCTGTCAAGGAAGCTCCTAAGTAGGCTTTTCCCTCCTGAAATTGCGCATGTGCGCCTAATGTCATAATAACTGCCATAGACAGCATTAATATTTTTTTCTTCATACTTAAATATATACTTGATAGTTCAATATCTAATTGGATTAGTTAATCTAGAAATTTATCAACTCAATCTATGTCAGATAGAAAAAGTAAAATAAATAATCTTTAAATTATACGACAAAGGTATTAGAATTATTTGAAATAAAAAAATTATTTTGTAACTTTGTCTAATATAAGTAAATGAACCCCCTTTTTGTTACACCTATCAATTTATATGACCAGAAAAATATTATTATCGCTAATCAGTTGTATCACAATCAATTGTTACTCACAATACTATAATAATTCTTCTTTTTACAATATTAATAAACTGCCAAAACGTGAAATAAGGGCGGTTTGGGTTACGACATTAGCAAATCTTGACTGGCCAAAGACTTTGGCCACTTCAAAATATACTATTGAAAAGCAGAAAAATGAGTTGATTACAATGCTTGATCAATTCCAAAAAGCCAACATCAATGTGGTGCTTTTGCAGACAAGAGTAAGAGCTGCCACAATCTATCCTTCCAAAATTGAGCCATGGGATGGTTGCATTACAGGAACCGAAGGGGCTACACCCGGTTATGGCTATGACCCTCTCCAGTTTGCAGTTGAAGAATGCCATAAAAGAGGAATTGAAATCCATGCTTGGATAGCAGCTGTACCCGTGGGAGCTTCAAAGTCACTCGGCTGTAAACTAATGAAAGGTAAAGGATTTGATATCAAGAGCTTTTCGTCGGGATCATATGTGAACCCGGCAGATCCAAAGTTGGCAGACTACCTTGCTGATATATGCGCTGAAATAACAACAAATTATGATATCGATGGTATTAATTTAGATTACATCAGATATCCTGATGGTTGGCGGAAACCTTCATACAGAGAAGGTGATACTCCAGACGACAGACGAAGAAATATTACGAAAATTGTTAGAGCTATTCATGACAAAGTAAAAGGCATCAAAAGGTGGGTAAAGATTTCTTGTTCGCCAATTGGAAAGTATTCAGACCTCGCACGATATTCGTCAAACAATTTCAATGCCCGCGACAAAGTTTTTCAAGAAGCCCAAGAATGGCTAAAAATGGGTCTTATGGATCAAATCTATCCCATGCAATATTTCCGAGGTAATAATTATTATCCATTTTGTGCAGACTGGATTGAAAATTCACATGGGAAAGACGTAATAACAGGTTTGGGAACTTATTTTCTTGACCCTAATGAAGGGAATTGGACACTAAAAGATATTAGTCGCCAAATGCATGTTAGCAGAACCTTGGGCTTAGGGCATGCTCATTTTCGTTCAAAATTCCTGTTAGACAATCGAGAAAATATCTATAATTTTGAAAAGACATTCAACTCTACTGTCGCGCTTACCCCTGTGCTATTAGAAGACAAGGTGTTCAATTCTACAGCTCCAGCAAATCATACGATTTTTCTCACTTATTCTAAAGAAGGAGAGACTATTGTTAGTTGGAACGGAAATTCACCTTTTTACAATATATACATGAGTTTAAGTTCTCCTGTCGATACTTCAGATCCAAGACAACTCGTCTATGCCAAATTTCAAGGAAAGTCCTTTAAACATAAGAACACTGAAGGAAAGAAATTTTATTACGCCATAACATCAATTGATAGATTTGGCAAAGAGAGTTTACCCCTGAGACTTCAGGATAACCAAATAAACTTACCAACGAAGCATTTACTACAGAACGATGGAAAATCACTTTTATTACCAGATTATTACAAACAATGGAAGGTGAAGTATTTCACAATAGAATCAATGTACGGAAATGTTGTCAAAAGATTATACCCCGCATCTAAAAGAATCGAATCAGTCAGAATAGACATGATTCCTGAAGGGATGTATTCTATACGAGCGCATATTTTTAATCAGAAGAAGAACCATCGAATTGGTTTTTTCACTATTAAAAGATAAAGTATCGTTATACCTGTATGTTTCTTCTACAGCAAGGGTTATCGTGTTAAATAAAATTATTTTACATTGATATAATTTGACAAGTAACTGACTTTTTGTAAAGTATATATCCAAAATGGACAAATACAATCTTTAAAAAGCAGGTGTATTAAGTAAATATATCTTAATTTTTTTATTTTATTGCTATATTATTTGTCCATGAAAAATTAAGGTTGTAAGTTTGTATCAAAGTTAAAAATAGACCTAAACGGAAACATTAATTTTAATTAATTGCTATGGAAAAGAAGACGGTTGTAACAGGTGTTATTGGTGCTGATGCCCATGCGGTCGGTAATAAAATTATCGCATTTGCATTGGAGCAGCACAATTATAACGTTGTCAATCTTGGTGTAATGGTAGCTCAGGAAGAATATATCGCTGCTGCTATTGAGACAAACGCTGATGCTATCTTAGTTTCATCTATGTATGGTCATGGAGAAATTGATTGTCAAGGATTGCGTCAGAAATGTGATGAGGCTGGCTTGCAGGGTATTCCAATTTTTGTTGGTGGTAACCTTGTTGTTGGTAAGCAAAATTTTGAAGATGTAGAAAAACGTTTCTTGGCGATGGGCTTTACAAAAGTTTATCCTCCCGGAACCGATATAGAAATTTCTATTAAAGACCTCGATAAAGTTTTAGGAAAGGAAAACTAATGAAATATCTGACAGTGGACTTTGGTAGCACATATACCAAACTAACTGCTATTGATACCGAACAAGGTGAAGTGCTAGGGACAGCCTCTGCTTTCACAACTATCGAGACAGATGTGATGGAGGGCTTTCGCAATGGCATGCAAAAGTTAGAGAAAAAAATCGGGACATTTGAATATGACAGACTCCTCTGCTGCAGTAGTGCTGCAGGCGGGCTAAAAATGGTTGCCTTGGGATTAGTGCCAGAATTGACTGCAAAAGCTGCAAAAATGGCAGCTTCAAGTGCTGGTGCTAAAGTTGTCAAGACTTACTCTTTTGAAATATCTCAGGCCGAACAGGAGGAAATTTATGAGATAAATCCTGATTTGGTTTTACTCTGTGGTGGTACAGACGGAGGAAATAAAGATGTTATCCTTGCAAATGCAAAACGTCTTTGTCAGATAAAAAGGAATTTCTCCATAATTGCCGCTGGCAATAAGACCGCTTCCTACGAATTGGCTGAAATCTTTAAAACTACTGATAAAGAATGTGTTATCACTGAAAATGTGATGCCTCAATTTAATGTTATCAACATTAATCCTGCTAAACAAAAAATCAAGGATCTTTTCATTAGTAGAATTATTGAAGCCAAAGGACTCACTACAGTTCAGAAAATGAGCGGTTATGATATCATCCCCACCCCATTGGCTGTTTTGACTGGATGTGAATTGTTGAGTAAAGGTACTGGTAGAGATGAAGGGATTGGCGATTTGATGGCTGTCGATCTTGGAGGAGCCACAACTGATATTTATTCGATGGCTAAAGGAGACCCGACTATAGCTGAAGTTATTACGAAAGGTTTGCCTGAACCTTACAGTAAACGTACCGTTGAAGGTGACCTCGGTATGAGATATAGTCTCACAGCAATGGCGGATGAAATTAATATGGAAGTCTTCTCTGATGAACTGGAGATAGATCAAGAAAAAATAGAAAAGTGGATTAAAACATGTGCAGCTAAGCCTTCTACACTACCATCCAATGAAGAAGAAGCCAAGATAGAACAAGGATTAGCTCGTAATGCCGTCAAGGTGGCCGTAGAACGCCATTCTGGTTATTTTGAGCCTGCCTTTACACCTATGGGGCAAGTATTTACACTAACCGGGAAAGACTTATCAGATGTACCTTATGTAGTAGGTATAGGCGGTTCTATTATTAATAGTTCCAACCCAAAACGTATTTTGAGCGGTGCAGAAAAGAATGCTTCTAAAGACCCCATGTTTGCCAAACCAAAGAGCCCCAATTATATGCTTGACAAGAAATACATTTTTGCATCTATGGGATTACTGAGTACTTTTGAGCCAAAGTTGGCATTATCAATAATGAAAAAGGAAATAACAAAAATATAACAATAACAATAATTCTGATTACTATGGAATTAAAGAATCAAAAACTGACTGATGATGAATTCTTCAAAGAAAGAGCCGACGTTTTAACTCATTGGGAAACTGGTAAAGATGTCGATTTCGAAGAAGCTGTTGAATATCAGAAAAGCATAGCTCCCGAAAGACGTTTCGGTGCTAAATTGCAGAAAGCTCAAGAGAATGGAGACACTTTGATTCAGCCACGAGCTGGTGTAGCTCTCTATCAAGAGCATATAAAGCTACTTCAATTCCTTGAAGAAGAAGGTGGCGCTGACCTCCTGCCATCAACAATTGACAGTTATACTCGCTTAAATCGATATAACGAGTGTCAAATTGGTATTGATAAAAGTTTTGAGACGGGCCGTTCAATGTTAAATGGATTCCCTGCAGTAAATTACGGAGTCAATATCTGTCGTCAAGTAACATCTGCCGTTAAAAGTCCAGTACAGGTACGTCATGGAACTCCTGACGCTCGACTTTTGACAGAAATAGCCATTGCTGGTGGTTTTACATCTTATGAAGGTGGAGGTATTTCTTATAATATTCCATATTCAAAGAATCACCCCGTGGATAATGTAATTCGTTATTGGCAATATACGGATCGCCTTTGCGGTCTTTATGAGGAAGCAGGTGTGTCTATAAACCGCGAGCCATTTGGACCATTGACAGGAACACTTATTCCTCCATGTATTTCTAACACTGTTGCAGTGATTGAGGCTGTTCTTGCTGCTACACAGGGGGTAAAGGATCTGACCGTAGGTTATGGCCAATGTGGTAATCTTATTCAAGATGTCGCTGCTATTCGCTCATTAGACATCATGACCCGAAAATATCTCGATAAATTCGGATATAAAGATGCAAGAGTGACTACAGTATTCCACCAATGGATGGGCGGTTTCCCACAGGATGAAGCAAAGGCATTTGGTGTTATCTCATGGGGATCTGCAGCTGGCGCATTGGCTAAGGCTACAAAGGTAATCGTCAAGACACCTCATGAGGCAATGGGTATTCCAACTAAAGAAGCCAATGCCGCAGGTCTTAGAGCAACCAAGCAGGTTATTAACATGTTGAAGGATCAGAACTTCCGTGAGATACCAGCAGTTGTTGAGGAGAGTGAGATCATAATGCAAGAGATGGAGTGCATCCTCAATAAAGTTGAGGAATTGGGTAAAGGCGACTGGGCAATAGGCACATGTGCCGCTGTTGAAGCTGGTGTCATCGATATTCCATTCGCACCAAGTAAATATAATGCAGGTAAGGTGTTGCCAGCTCGAGACAATCAAGGTGCTATTCGCCTTTTGAATATGGGTAACATGCCATTGTCAGACGATTTGGTGATTTTCCACCGACAGAAACTCGAAGAGCGTGCCAAGGCTGAAAATCGTCCAGTAAGCTTCCAAATGGTTATTGACGATGTTTATGCTATCGGTAAAGGGCATCTGGTGGGTCGTCCACGTGATACGAAAAACTAACTAATTTCTATTTATATAATAGTTGGCGGAAATAGATTTCAAATATATGGGCTCATTATACATGGCCCATGTATTTAACAATAAACAATTACTACAATTTAAATCATATTCTAATCATGAAAATTAAGAAAGTTGTATGCGCCCCTGGTAAAACGGGCTTCTTCTTCGACGATCAGAAGGCTATCAAGGCAGGTGCAAAAAATGATGGTGCTTTTTATGAAGGCAAACCTGTAACTCCTGGTTTTACGTCAGTAAGACAAGCTGGTGAATCTATCAGTGTATTGTTCATTCTCGAAAATGGTGCTATTGCACATGGTGATTGTGCAGCAGTTCAATACTCTGGTGCTGGCGGTCGCGACCCATTATTCCTTGCAGCTGACTTCATCCCAGTTATTGAAAAAGAAATTGCACCTTTATATGAAGGAAAGGAAATCACTTCATTCCGCGAAATGGCTGATCTTGTTGACAAGAAGGTTAATGCTGATGGTAAAAAATATCATACTGCTATTCGCTATGGTGTAACTCAGGCATGTCTTGATGCAGTGGCAAAGAGCAAGTCTAAATTGATGGCAGAAGTAATTGCAGAGGAATATGGTACAACTATTTCCAAAACTATGATTCCTATCTTCTCACAGTCAGGCGACGACCGTTACATGAATGCCGACAAGATGATCATGAAGCAGGCTGAAGTATTGCCACATGCCCTTTTCAATCATGTTGAGACCAAAGTTGGCTTAAAGGGTGAAAAGATCAAGGAATACATTGAATGGCTTAGAAATCGTATCATTAATTTCCGCCCATGCGAGAATTATAATCCAACAATTCATATTGACGTGTACGGTACATTAGGCATTGTATTTAACAACGACTTCGAGGCAATTGCTAAATATATTGGCGAAGTAGCGGAGATTGCAAAGCCATTCCACCTGCGAGTAGAAGGTCCGGTTGATATGGGTGAGCGTGAGGCTCAGATTGAAGCTTTGGCAGCAATTCGTGCCGCTATGGATCGTGATGGTATTGATGCAGAAATCGTGGCAGATGAGTGGTGTAACACGTTAGAGGATATTATTGCATTCTCTGAAAAGAAGGCTGGCCACATGGCACAGATCAAGACTCCAGACCTTGGTGGAATCAACAACGCTATTGAGGCAGTACTTTATTGCAAACAGCATAATATGGGAGCTTACCTTGGTGGTACATGTAACGAGACTAATCGTTCTGCAGAGGTTTGCGCTAATATAGCAATGGCAACATCTCCCGTACAGTATCTTGCTAAGCCTGGTATGGGTGTAGATGAAGGCTACATGATTGTATTCAATGAAATGAGCCGCATCTTAGCATTGACAAAATAAAGAATAAGTTGACGAGTTCACAAGTCAGCGTATTTGTAGGTTTGTCGCTTGTTGCTGAAACAAGTCAACTTACCAATCCGTAAACTTGTAAACTCGTTTACTCGTAAATTTGAAAACTATTAAAGTTATATAAAATGGAAGAAATAAGAATACTTTCCACTACTGCGATTTTAGGTTATGGTTTCCCAATGGAATCGTTCGTAGAGGGTATGAAACGTAAGCCACATGTTATTGCAGTTGATGCCGGTTCATCTGATCCGGGCCCATACTATCTTGGTGCAGGTAAATCGTTCACTGACCGCAACTCTGTAAAACGCGACTTGGAAATTATGATTCCAGCTGGTATCGAGGCTAAAGTTCCTGTAATTGTAGGTACAGCTGGTGGTAGTGGCGCACGTCCTCATGTTGAGTTTGTTTTGGACATTATCCGCGAAATTGCAAAAGAAAAAGGACTATCATTCAAAATGGCTGTTATTCAGTCAGAGTTTGAGAAGGACTTCATCAAGCAGGAACTTCACAATGGTAAGGTAACTCCTCTTGCTCCAGCTAAACCCATTGGTGAGAAAGATGTTGACGAAGCTATTCATATTGTAGCTCAGATTGGTGAAGAACCATATATCAAGGCATTGGAAGAGGGAGCTGATGTTATTATCGCTGGCCGCTCTTACGACCCATCTGTATTTGCAGCCCTTCCTATTAAGGAGGGATTCCCTAAGGGATTAGCTATTCACATTGGCAAGATTCTTGAATGTGCAGCAATCTGTGCATTGCCTGGCAGTGGTAGTGACTGTATGTTTGGATACCTTCACAAGGAAGATTTCGTGCTTGAGCCATTATCTCCAGCACGTAAATGTACCACTCTTTCTATTGCAGGACACACTCTTTATGAGAAGACTAATCCATATATCTTGCCTGGCCCAGGAGGTGCAATCAATCTCCATGAAGCTAAGTTTGAGCAAGTTGATGACAACAAAGTTCGAGTTTCAGGCAGTAAGTTTGTCCCAACAGACAAATACTATGTAAAATTGGAAGGTGTACGCCGCGTAGGTTATCGCACAATGTCTCCAGCTGCTTGTAAAGACCCTATCATGATTTCAAAAATTGATGAAATCATAAAAAGTGTTCGTGAGCGTGTTGAAAACAATTTTGAGAAATATGGCATCAAAGACTTCTTCCTCGATTTCAAAATTTACGGTAAGAAAGGTGTCATGGCAATGTTCGAAGGTGCAGAAGAATCACACTCTGATGAACTGCTTATCATCATTGAAGCTGTAGCAGAGACACAGGAGATTGCAAATACTATTTGCAGTTTTGCTCGAAGCACTATGCTCCACTTTGGCTATGAGGGGCGCTATTCTACCTCAGGAAACCTTGCTTTCCCATTCTCACCATCAGATTGTAAAATGGGTGAGGTCTATGAGTTTAATATCTATCACCTTTTAGAGGTTGATGATCCAACAAGCCTCTTCCCAATTGAGTACATGAACTTTGAAAAAGGGGAATGCAAGTAATCATTAGCAAAAGGAATAATAATTATGGCACAATATAAATTAATAGATGTATCTTCTGTAATTCGTAGTAAGAATTCAGGACCATTTGAACTTACATTCGATGTTATTTTTAGAGACTTCGAAATGTATAATAAGGTAAAGGACGCAAAGATTTTCAATGAAGAAATGTTCTGCAACCTCTATCATATTAAGAAGGAAGACATTATCAATATTGTACACTTTGATCCAGCTAAGGCTATTAAGGTGACAATTGTTCGTCCAATACCATCAGGCTCTCTTGGCGAAACAGATGTGTATGGCGCACAGCAGCACACACCATTGATGAAGTTTACATTCGAACTTTAATTTTTTGATGGGTTGATAAGTACTCAAAATGACCAGTAGTTTCTTTAGCAGTCCCTTTATGGATAGCAATGAATATTACAAGTCTTTTGACGACTTATCAACTCATCTTTTTTAAGTATCATATTGTCAGCACAGTAATTGTGTACCATTCATTTTTTCTCACAAAGCTAAACTTTCAACTATGATAAATCATATCCAACAATATTTAATTTCTACCCAATACTTTGCGCCTCGCGGTAAGGAACGATTAATTTTTCTCGGTGAACACATATCGCAACGCCACTTGCTTTATACTGACCGACTTATTGGAATTGTAGGGGATGCTGGCTCAGGTAAATCATCGCTGATCAAAGGGATGTTTCCAGGCTTGGAACTTGCAAACGACGACGATGTAATCAACCCCAGAAAAATTATGGTATTACGTGAGACAATAGCATTGGGGGAAGTTAAAGAAGCCTCGTCATTCCATCTTGATGTAAGATTCCTCATGGGTTTTATGCAGATGTGGGAAATTGCAGAATTTGTTAGGACCTTGCTTGCACATAACAAACGTGTTATTATCGAGCATTTTAACTTATTACACAAGGCTCTTGGCAGAAATGCAGATCTCATTGTCGGGATTGGAGAAGAAATCATTGTTGCTCGTCCAACCATGTTTGGGCCTATACCCGAAAGCATCTATGACATTGTTCATGAATCGCTGAAGTTTCGTAAAATGGCCCATACGTCAGAAGAAATCACTCGATATATTCTTGAAGACAAATATGGCATCTATCAAGAAAGTTATTTCTTCTCAGATATTAGAAATGGGTTTGTAATGAAATTTTACAATAAAGAAGAGTTTGACATAACTGAACTTGAGACAGATATAAAATCAGTTATCAAACGCCATTTACCAGTAGCATATTATGATGAGGAACATATCAAAATTGGTGATCGCATAGTTGAATGTGGTGGACCACGCTTGCAAGTAAATAATACTTCGGAAATCACAGATTTTGCCCTTGTGAAAGATCTAATGTATGATAATGATACGAAAACCTACTGCCTAATAGGAATAGTAGATAAGAATTACGAAAACATTGAAAATCGAAATACCCAGTATTTCCTTACAAGAAAAGTTTAAATGAGAGAAATAGAAGCAGCAAAAATTACAGAGTTAGTCGAAAAACTTTGTATAGAAGCATGTTATGTTTTAGCAGATGACATTTATTCAAAGCTTGTTGTCTGTTCTAAAACAGAAAAGTCCCCTTTGGCAAAAGACATCATTGGAACTATTGTTAAAAATGCAGACATCGCAAAAACCGAACGCAGTCCAATGTGTCAAGATACAGGAATGACGGTTGTATTTATCAGAATGGGGCAAGAAACCCATGTAACTGGTGGTTTTATTGAAGATGCGGTGAATCAAGGTGTTCGGCAAGGTTATAGCAAAGGTTACCTTCGCAAATCTGTGGTAAAGGACCCAATAGACCGAGTGAATACTACCGATAATACTCCTGCTATCATCCATTATGAATTGGTTCCAGGTGATGAATTCCATATTACTGTAGCGCCAAAAGGATTTGGCAGCGAAAATAAAAGTGGCCTAAAGATGCTAACCCCAAGTGCAGGCATACCAGGAATCAAAGAATTTGTAATTGACACCATTTTTCATGCTGGAGGCAACCCTTGCCCTCCTATTATTGTTGGAATCGGTATAGGTGGAACTATGGAGCGGGCAGCCTATTTAAGCAAAAAAGCGTTGTTACGACCCGTAGGAAGTGTTAGTGAGAACGAGAAAGTTGCCCAACTTGAAAAAGAGCTTTTGGAAGAAATAAACAAACTTGGCATAGGTCCATGTGGCTTTGGTGGCACAACAACAGCATTGGCTGTAAATATCCTTACCAATGCAACTCATATTGCAGGATTGCCTGTATCAGTGAATATTGGCTGCCATGCAACAAGACATGCAGAAGGTGATTTGTAATTTTAGATTTAGAATTTATGGAAGAAAATAAAAAGATTCTTACAGCCCCTTTTACAGATGAAAAAATCAAATCACTGAAAGCTGGTGATATGGTTTTTATTTCAGGGACTATATATACAGCGAGAGATGCTGCTCATAAAAGACTATGCGAGATGCTTAAAGCAGGAGAACCTATGCCTTTTGATTTCGAAGGTCAAGTAGTTTATTACGCAGGGCCATGTCCAGCGAAACCTGGTCAGCCTATTGGTTCAGTCGGTCCAACAACGGGTGGACGTATGGATGCTTATTCGCCAACATTAATCAAGGAAGGCCTCCGTGTTATGATTGGCAAAGGCTCTCGTAGCGAAGAAGTCATCAATGCCTTAAAGCAATATACTGGTGTTTATTTTGCTGCAATCGGTGGTGCTGCAGCACTAATGGCCAAAGCTGTAAAAGAAGCTGAGGTTATTGCATTTCCTGAACTTGGGACAGAAGCTATTCGAAAACTTCGAGTCGAAGAGTTACCAGTAATTGTTGCTATTGATTCTCAAGGCAATGATATGTATAAACTTGGAGTGGCGAAATACAAACAAAATTAATATAACATGGTAAATATAGTGCTAAAACAAATCACTATATTTACCATTATTTTTACACTTTATTCAAAGTCTTTCTAATACCATTTTCCTATGAATAAGAAAATATTTCTGTGCACAGTTTTTTGTCTCTTGTATATCGTTACTGGATATGCCTGCACAGCTGCAGTTGTGACAGGCAAGGTCACCAAAGATGGACGTCCGTTATTATGGAAAGTACGTGATACCGATAATCTACAGAATAGTATGAAATTTTTCAAAGGAACAAAATATGATTTCTTTGGGATTGTTGATTGCAACGCTCGTAGTAATGAAGAGATATGGATGGGCACAAACTCAACGGGGTTTGCAATTATGAATACTCAGTCATTCAATCTTGAAAAAACTAAAAATGGCATAGAGCCAGGTGACAAGAATGGCAATCTAATGTTTAGAGCTCTCAATGTTTGTTCAACTGTTGATGAATTCAAGCATTTTCTTGACTCTACGAGTCTCGATGGTTTGTGTGCTAATTTTGGAGTTATTGATGCTAAAGGTGGTGCTGGTTGGTTTGAAGTTAGTACCAGAAGTTATCAATTTTTCGATGCAAACGACCCAACAATTGCACCCAATGGATATTTGGCACGAACTAATTTCAGTTTTACAGGAACAGAACATGAAGGATTGGGATATGTTAGATACCAGACGGATGACGAAACTTTGGCAAAAGCCGCACTCACCCAATCAATAACATCAGAATGGATTTTCTCATCGTTAGCCCGCTCTTTTCGTAATCCCAAATTGGGAATTGACCTTCGAGATGGGAACCACAACAAGCCCAACACTACAGGATGGTTTATTGATCAAGATTTCATATCCCGCAGTGGCACTGCCTGCTCTGCAATTATTCAAGGTGTCAAAGTAAATGAGAACCCTGAACTCACTACAATGTGGACTGTCTTGGGTTATCCACCTGTAAGCACAGCCTTTCCATTTTGGTTAAAAGACGCCCAGACGATTCTACCTTCTCTATACACTTCTGCCCCAGAGGAACCTGTTACAATATTCGGAAAAAAAGTAGATGCGTTGAAAGAAGAAGTATATTCCTTCCATGAGGGAATTGGATCTGAAAGATATTTCAATTGGGATGTACTTTATAACAAACAAGGAAATGGCATAATGCAAAAATTAGAACCAGTGGAAAAAGAAATTTTCAAACGGACTAATGATATTAAAGAAAGGTGGTATCAAAAAGGCAAGATAAACTCAAAAGAGTTAAAGGCGTTATACGGCAGCCTTTCCGATTATGTAATTCAAAGTTATCAACAATTATTTGGTCTATAAAGAATTATTGCTGTCCGCTAAAACTCTAAAGAGCATAAATATTTTGCCCGAAGTCCATTCAAATGGTACTTCGGGCTTGTTTTTCCGAAAGCCCCCCACTAATCAAACTGACTTGGTTCAGGAGGTATTTCCTTCACATCTTGAACCATTTTTGCCCAGTCTTTTTCAGGTTCTTCAAGAAAAGTGTAGCCGTTCACATAATATATGAGCATGAGTCTTATTGTAGCCATCCGGAGAAAACTCCAAGGTCATTCCTTGTAAAGTATTTAACTGTCTGTTTATCAATAAAATAATTATTCATAAACTTGCATATTTCTACAAAGCTTTGTAACTTTGCATAGTAAATATTGCAGAACAACTTGGAAAATCAGAGAATACCATTTCTAAATGGTGTTCCAAAAAGATGGCACCCCCCGTTGGAAAGCCTCATCGAGATGGCAAGAACACTTGACATCGACGTTCGTGAGTTGATTGTACCAATAAAACTTTAGTTGAAGCGATGGAGATTATAGATAATATACACAAAACATGGTGTGCCGATTTGTCTAACACTATTAAACAAGGAAGCAAAGTATCTATTGCAGCCTCTTGTTTTTCTATTTATGCCTTCCAAGAGTTTAAGAAAACTTTGGAAGGCATAGAGGAATTGCGTTTTCTATTCACTTCTACAACCTTTATATCTGACAAGTCTGATAAGCAGAAACGTGAGTTTTACATTCCTCGTCTCCACCGTGAGCGCAGTTTACAGGTACAGAGTTTGAAGTCAAACTACTATGCGAACTGGATATGCTCTTGCCCCGACACACGTTTTATATCATAGGGTGCAACGAAAAGATAGACCTGCTTATACAGCCCAAAACTGTCAATGCGCAAGGAAACATCACACAAACGGGGAAGATGGAAGTGTGGGAAGATGTAGATTTAACCGCTACACCACTTACCATTGTTGGGCACGACATGGATATGCTGTATGGCTACTTCTTGGGCAAACTATCCCAACTGAACACCCTAACGGAAGCAGAATATGCAAAAGCCGCCGAGCAACGCCAACAGCAAGAGCTACTGAAAAGGCAATATGCGGCACTGCAAAAGAAGATGAGAGCCGAAAAGCAGTTCAGCCGGCAGCTGGAAATGAATCGTGAATTAAAAGAATTGAAAGCAAAAATAGAATTGAGTTTAGAGAATGGCAACTCCATCCTTAATGCACAGCAACAATGTAAATAGGCTATGGAAAAATCAGATATACTGGATTACTTGAAGGTGGGAGAACGCATCACCTTTGAATGTAAACAAGCAGAGAAAACTGTTCCCAAATCGGTTTGGGAAACTTATTCCTCGTTTGCCAACACCATAGGCGGAACCATCATCTTGGGTATCAAAGAGAATATGAATGAGACCGATGTTGAGCGACGGTTTGAGATTACTGGCGTTGCTGATGCTCGCAAAACCAAGAAAGAATTCTTCGATACCATCAATAGCAATAAGGTTAACCGAAATATTCTCACCGACGAGGACGTTGAGGAAGTGGTATTCGACGACAAGACATTGCTTTGCATTCATATACCTCAAGCAGATTATCGACAACGACCAATTTTCATCAACGGAAATATCTTGAGTGGTTCGTTTAAGCGTAACTACGAAGGCGATTACCATTGCAACGAAGAAGAAGTGAAAGCGATGATACGCGATGCCAATGATAGTGGAAATGATGGGGTGCTGATAGAGAATTACGGCATGGACGATATAGACAAACCCACCCTTGCCGCCTATCGCAATCGGTTTAGCTCGCTCAATCCTGATCATGTGTGGAATGAATATGACGATAAAACATTTCTGATCAATATGGGCGGGTTTACCAAAGACAGGTATACTCGGCGAGAGGGACTTACGTTAGCTGGGCTTCTGATGTTTGGCAAGGGGCTGGCTATCCGTGAACGGTTCGACAATATACGTATGGACTATCTCGACTTGACCAACCTTGTCCCTGAAAGTCGGTGGAGTGATCGCCTTACTTATGATGGTCGTTGGGAAAACAACCTGTACAACTTCTTTACACGTGTGTTGGCAAAATTGGTGAATGACATCAAGCGTCCTTTCAGTATGACCAATATTGTGAGAGAGGATGACTCTCCCGTGCATAAACTGATCCGTGAGGCTTTGACAAATATGGTTATTCACGCTGATTATATGATGACTGGAGTACTGAAGGTGGAGAAGCACAACGACAAACTTGTGTTTTCCAATCCGGGTTCCTTAAAATTACCCATCTTCGACATTTATAACGGAGGACACTCAGAAGCACGTAACCCAAAGATGCAGACCATGCTGCGCATGATAGGTATGGGAGATAATATAGGCTCTGGCTTCCCTACCATGCTGGATGCTTGTAAAAAAGAGAATTGGCGCAAACCGATACTCAATGAGCGTACTGAGCTGCGGTTGATAGAGCTGACCATATCAATGGTTTCGTTAATCTCGTCTGAAACAGACAAAGATTTGTTGGAAATTTATGGCAGCGACTATCAGAAAATAACAAAGGAGGAACAGTATGTTCTTGCCACGGCTCTGATCGAAGGAAGTGTGGCTAACAATACCATTCAACTCCAACTTGATAAAAACCCTTTGGAGGCAGGTAAGATTCTTTACGCTATGGTGGAACAAAAACTACTCGTTTCTACCAATAAAGGTCGATGGACAACCTATACCGTGAACAGAGACTACAAGACTAATACGAACGAAAAGTCAAGGAGTAAAAGTCAAGGAGTAAGCGAAAAGTCAAGGAGTAAAAGTCAAGGAGTAAGCGAATTGGTATGGAGTAAACACCAAAGAAAGGTCTTGGAGCGTTTGCTGCAATATTGTCAAGAGCCTCGTACGCTAACAGAAATAGCGGCACAACTGGGCTTTGCCGATAGATATAGAATGAAAAAAGTATATATTGACCCACTGTTAGGAACAGAAATTTCTATGACAGAGGCAAAGGTAAAGAATGCGCCTAATCAAAAATATGTAACCATAGATGCAAAAGAAAATAAAGATTAGAAGAAATAAATGACCGTAATTCACATAAAAAACTTATATTCATTGTGGATATTCTCTTTTTCAAACATCTGTCAGTCAACGAGTTGCAAAAGCATAGGTTTTACGCCTCAAAAGCATAGGTTTTACCTCATAAAAACATACCTTTTGCCAAGAGAACCCAAAGCGTTTGTCTTTTCCTGAATTCACTTGTCAGATCTGACGATTTATTTCTGTTTTACTTGTCAAATATTTTCTTGTTTACTGAATGACTTGACATTAACATTAT
>QWBY01000343.1_pt1 | contig 36317 bp, 33 predicted proteins | sample 1972471 | NCBI WGS metagenome assembly QWBY01 (sample SAMN09866722, study PRJNA288562) | Human gut metagenome isolate term6_stool, whole genome shotgun sequencing...
ATTCCGTATAAAATTCTTCTATGAACTGGTTTTAATCCATCACGTACATCTGGTAGGGCTCTTGAAACAATTACTGACATGGAATATTCCAAGTAAGCACTTCTCATTTGCTTTTCGAGATCTACCTCTATGATATTTTTATAGCTTTCTTCTGTCATTTATCCTCCTAGACATCTAAGTTTTCAACATATTGGGCGTTTTCTTCTATAAATTCTCTTCTAGGTTCTACCTTTTCACCCATTAGCATTGAAAATGTTGCGTCTGTTGACATTTGTGAATCTTCTTTTTCATAAACTTGAAGTAAGACTCTGTTTTCTGGATCCATTGTTGTTTCCCACAATTGCTCTGCGTTCATCTCTCCAAGACCCTTGTATCTAGAAATTTTGTAATTATCTACTTTCCATTCTTTTACAATTTCATCTAACTCTTTATCTGTATAGCAATATCTTTCTTTTTTTCCACTTGAAATTTTATAAAGTGGTGGTTGGGCAATATAAATATGTCCTCCATCAACAAGTGGTTTCATGTATCTGTAGAAAAATGTCAAAAGTAAGGTTCTAATGTGAGCCCCGTCTACATCGGCATCTGTCATAATTATAATTTTTCCATAACGAAGTTTACTTATATCAAATTCTGAACCAATTCCTGTACCAAAAGCTGTAATCATTGATTTTATTTCTTCATAATTTAAAATCCTATCTAGATTTGCCTTTTCTACATTCATTATTTTTCCTCTTAGAGGAAGTATTGCTTGAATTCTATTGTCACGACCGCCTTTTGCAGATCCACCGGCTGAATTACCCTCGACTATAAAGATTTCATTTTCTCCTATATCTTGTGATTGACAATCGGCAAGTTTTCCTGGAAGAGTTGTTGAATCAAGAATTGATCTTTTTCTTGTTAAATCTCTTGCCTTTCTTGCAGCCTCTCTTGCTCTTCTAGATGCTAGGGCTTTTTGGATTATACTTTTGGCAATTTTTGGATTTTCTTCTAAGAAATTTCCCATGTGCTCTGAGAAAAAGGCATCAACTGCTCCTCTTACTTCGCTATTTCCAAGTTTTCCCTTTGTTTGTCCTTCAAATTGAGGATTTGAAATTTTTACTGAAATAATTGCAGTAATTCCTTCTCTTGCATCATCACCTTGAAGATTATCTTCATTTTCTTTCAATAAATTATATTTTCTAGCATAATCATTTACACTTCTTGTCAAAGCTGACCTAAATCCTGAAAGATGAGTTCCACCTTCTAGTGTGTAAATATTGTTTGCAAATGTTAGGATATTTTCGCTATATCCATCTGTATATTGAAAAGAAATTTCTATTTCTGTAGATTCTTGACGTCCTTCAAAATATGGAATTTCTTTAAAATTGGAGTTTTATTTCTATTTAAATATTCTACAAATTCTTTTATTCCACCGTCATATTTAAATTCAATTTCTGACTCATCTCTTTTATCTTCAAAAATAAGTCTTACTCCCTTATTTAAAAAGGCCATTTCCCTAAATCTATTTTCTAGGGTTTTTTTATCATAAACAGTTACATCAAAAATTTCTGGGTCTGCTTTAAAAGTGATTTTTGTTCCACTTTCTTTTGTATCCCCAATTATTTCAAGATCACTTGTTGGTTTTCCTCTTTCAAAAGTCATTCTATGAATATGACCTTCTCTTTTTACTTCTGCAATCAAATATTCGCTTAGAGCATTTACAACTGAAACTCCAACTCCGTGAAGTCCTCCTGAAACCTTGTAAGCCTTATCGTCAAATTTTCCACCAGCGTGCAAAACTGTAAGAACTGTTTCTAGGGTTGATTTTCCAGTTTGTGGATGCTTTTCAATTGGAATTCCTGACCCATCATCTTCTACTGTTACTATATTATTTTCATCTATACTAATTTTTATGTAGTCACAACGACCTGCAAGAGCCTCATCAACAGAATTGTCAACAACTTCGTAAACTAAGTGATGAAGTCCCCTTTCGCTTGTTGAACCTATATACATTCCAGGTCTAAGTCTTACTGGTTCAAGTCCTTTCAATACCCTAATGTTCGATGCATTATATTCTGAATTTTCCATAAGATTCCTTTCTATTATTTAATTCGACCATCTTTTATTTTTCTAATTTTACTCCTACTAACCCCATCCAAACTTTTGGTGTTTGTTGCTGTAATTATTGTTTGAAATTCTCCTAAATTTTCCAATAAAAAATTTGATCTTTTTTCATCAAGTTCTGAAAAAACATCGTCAAATAAGATTATCGCCTTATCTTGGCTAGTATTTTCTATTAAATTTACATTGGCAAGTTTAATGTTTAAAATAGCAGATCTTTGTTGACCTTGAGATCCAAATTTTTTTGTATCCTTGCCATTTATTATTATATCAATTTCATCTCTTTGACTGCCTGATGTTGTCCTAAAATATTTTAAATCATCTAAAATATTTTCAGAAAATTTTTCTCCATATTCTTCCATTGAATTTGCTTTTATGTTTGGCTTATAAATTATGGTTAAATTTTCCTTATTTTCTGTAAGATTTAAATGATTTTTATTGGCATAGGTATTTATTAGGGAAATATATTTTTCCCTAAACCTATAAATTTTATAATTTAGCCTAATTATTTGCTGGTCAAAGGCCATAAGCTCAGTTTTAAAATATTTTGACCTTTGATTTTTTAATAATTTATTTCTTTGGCTTAAAATTTTATCAAAATCTTTTTTAACTGCCTTGTAGCTAAAATTAACACTAATTATTATATCATCAATCAAGTCTCTTCTAAAATTTGGTCCATCTTTTATTATATTTAAATCTTCTGGTGTAAATAAAACCAACTTGAAAAGAGATTTTAAATCCTTGTTTTTGTCATATTTTATTTCATTTACAAAAATATCTTTTTTATTTTCATTTACATCTATATGAACATTTTTAAAAGATTGATTTTTTCTAATAATTCCATCAAGGGACATTTCTTTTTCATTAAACATTATAAGGTCCTTGTCCCTAAAGGATTTAAAACTTTTTGCATTTGCCAAATAATATATGCTTTCAAGTAAATTTGTTTTTCCTTGGGCGTTATCTCCCAAAAATATATTTATATTTTCATTAAATTCTATATTTTGAGAAAGATAATTTCTAAATTTATTGAGTTTTAAATTTTGAATCCACATTATACAAGACTTATTAAAAATTGATTGTCAAATTCTATTTCATCGCCCTTATAAAGTTTTTTGCCAGCTTGGAAAAATTCTTCGCCATTTACCAAAATTCCATATTCTTTTATAAGATGTTTGGCTTCTCCTCCACTTTGGGCTATGTCCGTTGCCTTTAAAAGATCTTTTGCTAAAATCTCGTCGCATTCAAATTCTATCTTTTCCATAAAAACTCCTATTCTGCAAGTCTAACTGGAAGGGCAAGATAAGTAAATTCTTCATCATCATATTTTGATTCGTTTGGATAAATAAGGCATGGATTTAGAGATGATTTTAAATGCATTCTTATAGTTTGGGTATCACAAGCCTTAACTCCTTCTATCAAATATCTTGCATTAAAGGCAATTTTTACATCATCGCCTTCTTTTTGAATTTGTAAAACTTCTTTCAAATCTCCAATTTCAGAATTTGATTCGATTAGGCACTTATCATCTTCTATATTTATTTTTATAAGATTTGCCCTTTGGGTATTGTTTAATAATTGAGCTCTTTCCAAAGAATTAATAAGTTCTTGCCTATCAACAACAAGGCTTGTTGTAGAAATATCTGAAATTATATTTGTGTAATCAATATAATTTTTATCAATTACCTTGCAATACATTGTAGTATCTTCAGATTCAAAAATTATATCCTTGTCGTCTTTATAAATTTTTGTAATTTTTTCATCATCAATTATCCTTGTCCATTCAGAAATAGATTTTCTTGGAATAATAAGTCTAGCCTTATCCATTGATGATGGATATGATAATTTTAATTTTTTAAGGGCAACCCTATAACCATCAAGGGCTACAAAATTTAAATATCCATCCTTTAATTCAAACAAAATTCCTGTAAGTGCAAGTTTTGTTTCGTCCAAGCTTGTTGCAAATTCCGTTTGTGAAATTGATCTTTTCAATTTATCATTTTGAATTTCTAAATAATCAACGCTTGGTATAGAGAAATTTTTCTTTTCATAATAATCAAAAGCTAGGATATTAAAGTTTGAACCATTGCATTTGATTTTTATTTTTGAATCTTCTAGCTCAATTTTTATTAGCTCATCTGGAAGTTTTCTTACGATATTTGCAATTATATTTGCATTTATTGCCATTTCGCCTTCTTGTACTACCTTACAATTGGCTTTTGTTACAATAGATATTTCTCCATCTGATGATGTTAGTGTTAAAGTATCATTTTTTGCTTTAAAGTATATTAATTCATGTATTTGTATATTGGTTTTTCTCGAAACAGCTTTCAAAGCTATGGATATTTTATTTGATAAATCTTTTTGTTGAATTTCTATTTTCATATTTTCTCCTAACATATTATATAAACTTAGTAGTATTAGTATTAGGTAGTGTATATATGTGGATAAGTCTTACAAAGCTTTATTTTTAAATTAAAAACTCAAATAATAAGTTTTGGATAAGTTTTTATAAGTCATCCACTTTTCCACACAATCCACAGGCTAAAATAATTTTTTTAGAAAGTTAAGCTTATAAACAAGCTTATCCTCAAACTTATACACAATTTGTGGATAACTAAGCTTTTATTTCTTTAATTATATCTTCTATTTCTTGCCTAAAATCTTGGTCTTCTTCCATTAAATCTTTAATTTTATCATGACCATGCATAACCGTTGTATGATCTCTATTAAATTCATTGGCAAGACTTACCAAAGAAATTGATAAAAGATCCCTGCAAAGATACATAGCAATTTGTCTTGGCATTACTATTTCTTTTTTCCTAGATTTACCTCTAAGATCAGCAAGTTTTACATGGTATCTTTCAGCAACTTTTTTTTGAATATCTTCTGCATTTATTTTTTTTCTATCATTATGAACTCTTGAACTTACACCAAGTCTTGCATCCTCAAGGCTTACAAATGATCTGTTATTTGATTTTGCACAAGCAATTGAAGTTGCCAAGGCTCCTTCAAGATCCCTAATATTTGTTTCGATATTTTCTGCAATATATTCTAAAATTTTGTAATCAACAACAGCTCCAAGCTCATCTTGTTTTTTTTGTAAAATTGCAACCCTTGTTTCAAAATCAGGTTTTGAAATATCAACTATAATTCCCCAACCAAATCTTGATACAAGCCTATCTTCCAAATGTTTGATTTCTTTAGGTGGCCTATCTGATGAAATTACAATTTGTTTTCCTTGATTATATAAATCTTCAAAAGTATGGAAAAATTCTTCTTGAGTACCAGTTTTATTGGCAATAAATTGAATATCATCAATCAAAAGCATATCAACAGAACGATATTTTTTCCTAAATTCTTCATTAGTATTATTTCTAACAGCAGAAATCATTTCATTAGTAAATTTCTCACTAGAAAGATACATCACATAGCAATCATCTCTTTTTTCAAGAATTTCATGAGCGATAGCCTGCATCAAGTGAGTCTTGCCAAGACCACTTGCCCCATAAATAAAAAGCGGATTGTAAACTCTTGAAACCTTATAATTAGCCATATTTTCAGCAACAGATTGGCTTGCTGCAAGAGCTAATTGATTTGATTTTCCTTGGACAAAATTTTCAAAAACATTATTTTTTTCAAGAAGAGGTTTAGGATACTTATTTACATTATTAAGTCTTAGTTGTCCATCATCATCAACATTTTTTCCAAGACTTAAAACTTCCTCATAATTAGGTCCATCTTTGGCAACAATTTCAATTTTATATGCCTTATTTTCTCTCTTATTTATATCATTTAAAATAGACTGGAGTTGAGGAACCCAAATTTGGTCAAAAATAAACTTAGTATCATTTTTTGGAATTTCTAAATAAATAGTATCTTCATACTTATTTAGTGGCTTTAAAATTCCAATCCAAGTTTCGTATTGTTGAAGATCTGGAACATTCATTTTCATTTTTTCTTTTAATTCATTAGTTATGTATTCTAGATTCATCTTACAGCTCTCTTTCATAAAATATTATCCACACTTAACAAAATAGTAAATTGTAATAAGTTAATTATATTTTTCGACTTATCCCCAAATTTTGGATAAGTTGTGGATAACTTTAATGTGGATAGGATAAATCTTTATTTTTAGAGAAAATTTTTGCTTATTTTAAAAAAAATAAAATAATAGAATTAATTTATCCACAAAAAATATAAGCAAATCAATAAAAAATAGACTTATCATCATCTTTTACACAAGAGATTATACACTAATATAGCCATTTTGTAAAGTTATCCACAAATTGTTGATAAGTTTGGGATAAGCTAAAAAAATTTAAATTTAGAAAAATTAATCTTGTGTGGATATTGTGGATATCTTGATAAAATATAAAAATTTGTAAATATTTTTATGAGTAAATCTTTGATTATAGGAATTTATTAAAAAAATATTTCAAGAAATTTAAAAATTATTCAATTAAAGAACAATCAAAATTGTATGTGTATAAAATATAATTAAAAAAACTTATCCACACATAAATAATAATTTAAATTCGATGGATATTTGCATAAAACTTATAAAATTTATATTTTCAAATAAAAATATAAACTCACAAAATTTAAGCATTAATTTTTAATTTAAATTTTTGTATTTTTATATTTAAAACCTTGACTTTCTACCATTATTTAAATATAATAAAAGACAGCGTAAAATAATAGGAGGTGATAATATGAAGAGAACTTATCAACCAAATAGAAGAAAAAGAAAAAAAGACCATGGCTTTAGAAAAAGAATGTCAACTCCCGCTGGTAGAAGAGTTTTAAAATCCAGAAGACAAAAGGGAAGAAAGAAATTATCTGCATAATAAAAAAGCTGCGGCTTTTTTATATTGTAGATAAGTTAGAAGTTAGGTTTTATTCTTATGGAAAAACAATTTAGTTTAAGAAAGAATGTAGACTTTGAAAGAGTTTATAAAAAATCTAAGCACTACTACAATAGAGATTTTACCGTTTTTATAAAAAATAACGGTGTAAATAGGCCAAGGTTTGGCTTTTCTATTTCTAAAAAAATAGGCAAGGCAAATCAAAGAAATAAACTTAAAAGAAGACTTAGGGCAATTGTTTATGAAAATTATAGGAATATTAATAATGTAGATATAATTATTATTCCAAAAAAACATACCACAGATTTTACTTACCAAAAACTTAAATCTTCTTTGGGACACGTACTTAGTAAAGCCTTTAAGGACAAGAAAATTAGATATGTTAAATAAACTTTTTCTAATATTAATTAGATTTTATCAATTGTTTATTTCTCCACTATTAGGCTCTGGAAAATGTAAATATTATCCTACTTGTAGCCAATATGCTATTGACTGTTTTAAAAAGTACAATTTTTTTAAGGCCTTTTTTAAGGCTTGTTGGAGAATTCTAAGGTGCAATCCTTTTTCTAAAGGAGGATATGATCCGGCCTAGCAATTGATTTTTTATATTTACACTAGAGATTAGGAGAGATAATGTTAAGTTTTATAGCACAAATATTGGGTAGCTTAATGAAATTTATTTATGATTCTTTAGTAAATAATTTTACTGAACCATCTAATATAAGTTTTTATGCTATTTCAATAATTTTAATGACAGTTTTGGTATCATTAATTACTATACCAATGACTATGAATCAACAAAAACAAGCGGCAAAAAGTGGAGAGATTCAGCCAAAAGTTGAAGAAATTAAGAAAAAATATGCCTATGATCCTCAAATTATGCAACAAAAAATGCAACAATTATATAAGGAAGAAGGCGTAGGACCAGGAATATCTTCATGTTTGGTTATGATTTTCCAATTATTAATACTTTTATCTTTATATAGGGTTATTCAAAATCCAAATAAATTTATATTTGCAGGTGAAATGCACCAAGTTAAAGATAATTTTTTATGGGTACCAACCCTTTCTAAGGCAGATCCTTTATTTTATGGTTTGCCACTTTTAACAAGTATAAGCCAATTAGGTGTTCAACTTTTCACAATGAAAACATCACCTCAAGGTCAAGCTCAAAATACTCCTGGTATGAGTTCTATGAATAATATGCTTTTGGCTATGCCAGTAATTTATTATTTTGTATTTAGAAACCTTCCTGCAGGTTTGCCTTTATATTGGACAACAAGCTCACTTGCAAGACTTTTAATTCTTGGAGGACAATATTTAGTTGGCCTAAGCAAAAGAGATAAAGAGGAAAAAGATGAAAAGATCAATAGTAAAAACAGCAAAAACTAAAGATGAAGCTATTAATGAAGCTTTAAAAGAAATTAATAAATCAATAAATGAAGTTGATATTGAAGTTATAGAAGAAGAATCTACAGGATTTTTAGGTTTAATTGGACAAAAAGATGCTGTTGTTAAAATTTCTTATGATGAAGATATTAATGAGGGAATTGATTCATTAATGAAAGAAATTGAAGAAGATAGCAAAAAAGAGCTAGAAAAAGAATTTGATTTGGAAGATTTATCAGAAAAAATAGAAGAAGAAAATTCTTTTGAAGATGAATTGGATGAAAAAGAAAATTTTGATGAAATAAATGAATCTTTTGAAGACTTAATAGAAGAAGATTTTGAAGATGAATTAGAAGATTCTGATCAAAAAGAAGATGAAGTAAGTCTTTATTACAAAGCAAAAGATTTGTTAGAAGAAATTTTAATCCAAATGCACTTTGAAGATGTAAAAGTTATTGGAAATTTAGAAGATAACATCATTAAGCTTGATGCAAAAATTGATCCAAAAGATACAGGAATCGTAATTGGGAAAAATGGAAGAACCCTTGATGCAATTGAAACTGTAATAAGAAAAATTATAAAAGCAAGATCAAACAAGGTTAAGCTTAATATTGATATAAATAACTACAAAAAAAGACGTGATGATAAAATTGTAATGCTTGCTGATAAGGCGTGCAAAAAAGTTTTAAAAACAAGAAAAAGTTGGAACTTAAAATATATGAATTCCTATGAAAGAAGACTTGCTCACGAGCAAATTTCAAAATATGATAAGCTTGATTCTCATTCAGAAGGAATTGAGCCAAAAAGATATGTTGTAGTTGATTATAAATTAGATTAATATAAAGGATGTTTCACGTGAAACATCTTTTTTAATTGATAAAATTAATGTATAATATGGAAAGAATGAAAATTTTGTTTATGTCAAAGGTAAACAGTCATTTTAGAAAGGATGAATTATGAGTGAATCTACAATAGCAGCAATTTCTACGCCACAAGGTAGTGGTGGTATATCTATAGTTCGTATGAGTGGCGATAAATCTTTTGACATTATAAAAAAGATTTTTAAGCCAATAAATAAGAGGGCTTTAGATAAAGAAAAAGATAATAGGATGATGAGATACGGTCATATAGAAAAAGACGGTCGTATTTACGATGAAGTTATGGTTAATTTTATGAAAGGACCAAATACTTATACAAGAGAAGATATTTGCGAGATAAATTGCCACGGTTCAATGATTTCTGTAAGAGATATTTTGAATTTATTATTGGATATGGGCTGTGAGCTTGCAGATAGGGGAGAATTTACCAAAAGAGCTTTTCTTAATGGAAGAATAGATTTATCCCAAGCTGAGGCGGTTCTTGATATTATAAATTCAACCAATGAATTATCACAAAAACAAGGCTTAAAGCATTTATCAGGTTTGTTAAGAGAAAAAATTGAAGAAATTAGAAATATAGAACTTGAGGCCTTATCAAGAATAGAATATTCAATTAATTTTACCGAAGATGGAGAGGATTTGCCAGTTGATAATATTATAGCTTTTATGCAAAAGGCCTATGATGAAATTTCAAAACTTCTAGCAACAGCAAATAAGGGAAAACTTGTAAAAGATGGGATTGAAACAACTATAATTGGCAAGCCAAATGTAGGAAAATCTTCACTTTTAAATGTTTTATTAAATGAAAACAGGGCAATTGTTACAGATATTCCTGGAACTACAAGAGATTCTATAACTGAGTATATAAATCTTGGAAATTTAACCTTAAAAATAAATGATACGGCAGGAATTAGGGAAACCCACGATGAAGTTGAAAAAATAGGAGTGCAAAGATCAAAAGAATTAGCAGAAGATGCAGATCTTATTATAGCAATATTTGATAGGTCCAGAAAACTAGATCACGAAGATAAGATGATTTTGGATATGTTAAAGGGAAAAAATGCTATTATAATTTTAAATAAAATTGATTTGGATTCAAAAGTTTCAAAAAGTGATTTTGATGATTCTTTTAATATTATCGAAACATCTATGGTTTCACGAGATGGAGTTGATAAATTAGAAGGAGCTATTTTTGATATTTTTGATTCAAAAGAATTAAATAAGGAATCTTTGATGATAACAAATCTTAGACATGAAAGATTATTAAATTCTTCAAGAAAAAAATTGGAATCATCATTAAATGATATAAAAGCTTTTGTTCCTATTGATTGTGTAGAAGTTGATTTGAGATCTTCTTATGATGATTTGGGACTTATAATAGGAGAAACTGTTTCAGATGAAATAATGGATAAGGTATTTAGGGAGTTTTGTGTTGGAAAATAATAAGTTAGAAAATAAAAATCATAAATATATAGACGAATCCTATGATGTAGTTGTTGTAGGTGCAGGTCATGCTGGTTGTGAGGCAGGACTTGCTTCAGCTAGGCTTGGATTTAAAACTTTGGTTCTTACAACAAGTATGGAATCAGTGGCTGATATGCCATGTAATCCTAATATTGGAGGAACTGGAAAGGGACATATAGTTAGAGAAATAGATGCTTTGGGTGGAGAAATGGCAATAAATATTGACAAAACCTTTATCCAATCAAGAATGTTAAATACATCAAAAGGTCCAGCAGTTCATTCATTGAGAGTTCAAGCTGATAAAATCAAATACCATCAAGAGATGAAAAAAACTCTTGAAAATCAAGAAAATCTTGATTTGTTTGAACAAGAAGTAGATAAAATTAATATTGAAGATGGGAAAGTAAAAAGCGTTGAAACAATTCAAGGGGCAATTTTTCCTACAAAAGCTTGTGTGGTTTGTACAGGAACATATTTAAATGGAAAAATTTTGATGGGAGATTTTCAAAAAACATCAGGTCCACATGGTTTATCTGCAGCAACTCATTTATCCGATAGTTTAGAGCAATTAGGTTTTTCATTAAGACGTTTTAAAACTGGAACACCAGCAAGAGTTGATAAAAAAAGTCTAGATCTAACAAAGACTGAAATTCAAAAAGGAGATGAAAATGTTGTTGCCTTTTCATTTTTAAATGAAGACAAAGATTTTTCAGATAAAAAACAAGAAGCTTGTTATTTGACATATACAACAGAAAAAACTAAGGAAATTATTATGGAAAATTTGGATAGGTCACCAATGTATGCAGGCCTTGTAAAAGGAATTGGTCCAAGATATTGCCCATCAATTGAAGATAAAATGGTAAGATTTCCAGATAGGGACATCCACCAAGTTTTTATTGAACCAGAAAGTCTTTCAACAGATGAAATGTATATTCAAGGCGTTTCATCAACTCTTCCTCAAGAAGTTCAAAAAGAATTCTATAAAACCATAGAAGGCTTAGAAAATTGTAAAATCATTAGACCTGCTTATGGAATTGAATATGATTGCCTTGATTCTACAAATTTAAAAAGAAGTTTAGAGTCAAAAGAGATTGAAAACTTATTTTTTGCAGGACAAATAAATGGTTCAAGTGGATATGAAGAAGCCGCAGGGCAAGGTCTTATTGCAGGAATAAATGCAGCTTTAAAATTAAGAGGTGAAGATGCCTTAATTTTTGATAGGTCTGATGCTTATATTGGGGTTTTAATTGATGATTTAGTAACTAAAGGAACTAATGAACCATATAGGATGATGACTTCAAGGTGCGAATATAGACTTACAATGAGACAAGATAACGCTGATTTTAGACTTACAGAAAAAGGACATGAAATAGGACTTGTATCAGATGAACGTTATGAAAAAATGGTGGTAAAAAGAGAAAATATTGAAAAAGAAATTTCTAGATTAAAAAATGTAATGATTAGTCCTAACGAAGAAAATAATGAAATTCTAGAAAAAATAGGTTCAAATCCTATAAAAACTGGCTATAGTTTATTTGATCTTATAAAAAGACCAGAATTAACCTATAAAAAATTGGAAGTTTTGGATCCTGATAGACCAGAATTACCAAAATTCCAACAAATTCAAGTTCAAACAGAAATCAAATATCAAGGCTATATCAAAAAACAAATGGCAGATATAGGAAAATTTAAAAAACTAGAAAACAAAAAACTAGACCATGATATTGATTATAGTAAAATCAATGGATTAAAAAAAGAATCCGCAGAGAAATTAAATAAAATAAAGCCAGATTCAATTGGTCAAGCCTCAAGAATTTCAGGAGTTTCGCCAGCTGATATAAATGTACTTCTTATAAGACTCAAGTCGGGAGATTTAAATGGATAAGTTTAAAATATATGAACAAATGCTCATAGAAACAAATAAAAAATTTAATCTAACAAGCATAGATGATCCGAAAGAAATAAGGATAAAACATTTTGAAGACTCTCTTACTATAAAATCATATATAAATAAAGGAATGAAAGTCTTGGATATAGGATCAGGAGCTGGATTTCCAGGAATTCCTCTTAGAATTGAAAAAGATTTTGATTTAACTTTGATAGATTCAGTAAATAAAAAAGTAAATTTTATGAATGAAGTAATAGAAGAATTAAAACTTGAAAAAGCCAAAGCTATTCATGTCAGAGCAGAAGATTACGCAAAAGATCATAGAGAAGAATTTGATATGGTTATTTCAAGAGCTGTTGCAAATTTATCAACACTTTCAGAATATGCTCTTCCATTTTTAAAAGTTGGCGGAATTTTTATAGCTATGAAAGGTCCCAAAGCAGAAGAAGAATATGAACAAGCACAAAATGCTTTGAAAATTTTGGGAGGAGAATTAATTAATATTGACACAATTGATCTTTACGGAAATACAAGAAAAAATATTTTGATAAAAAAAGTAAGGTCAACGAAAAAGAAATATCCTAGAGGAAAAAATCAACCAAAGAAAAATCCTTTATAAAAAATAAAATAAATAAAAGAAAAAATGTTTCACGTGAAACATTTTTTTATTGAAAATATGTTATACTATTATAGAGAAAAGAGGATTTATGAAAGCACAAATTTTTTCTGTAGGAACAGAAATATTATTAGGAAATATTACAGATACAAATTCGAAATTTATAGGGCAAAAACTTACAGAATATGGAATAGATGTCTATAAGATGGTAACTATTGGAGATAATTTTGATAGATTGTACCAAGCAATGAAAAATGCTTATGGAAAAGTTGATTATATTTTTGTAACAGGAGGGCTTGGGCCAACTGAAGATGACATAAGCAAAGAAGTTGCCATAAAAGTTATTGGCAAAGAAGACCAAGTAGAAATTGATAAAAAATCAAAAGAAAGAATTGAAAGTTATTTTTCTAATAACAAAAAAGCTGTTAAGGTAAATTTAAAGCAAGCAAAATTTCCAAAAGGTGCAATTATTTTAGATAATGATAAAGGAACAGCTCCTGGTTGCATAATGGGAGATAAGACTAAGATAATTCTTCTTCCAGGACCACCAAGAGAAATGGAATATATGTTTGAAAATAAACTTTCAAGTTATTTAAAAAAAGATGCTATTATTAAATCGAAGAATTTAAGAATTGGACTTTTGGGAGAATGGGATATGGCAAATAGAATTGATTTGTCATCAACAAACCCTACAATTTCTCCTTATTTTGATAATGAAGGTGGATTTTTAAGAATTACTGCAAAGGCTAAAAGCGAAAAAGAAGCAGATTTTTTATTAAATGAAAAAGAAAAAGAAGTTAAAAATGTTTTTGGCAGTTTGTTTATTTCTGATGATGGTTTAAGAAAAGAAGAAACTTTAATAAATTTATTAAAAGAAAGAAATGAAAAAGTTTCTACTTGTGAATCTATAACTGGGGGATTGATTGCTTCATCAATAATAGATATAAGTGGAGCAAGTAATGTAATAGAAGAATCTTATATAACTTATTCAGATAAAATTAAAGAAAAGATTTTAAATGTTTCACGTGAAACATTAGAAAAATATAGTGCGGTAAGTGTTGAGTGTGCAAACGAAATGGTGGAAGGCTTATACAAAATTACAAATTCAAGTCTTTGTATAGGATCAACTGGCTATGCCCACAAGGGAGAGGTAATTCTTGCGATAAAATATAAGAATCAAAAAGTTATAAAAAAATTTCAATTTTCAGCTGATAGGAATAAGGCAAGACTTTTTGCAAAAAATCGAGCCTTGGATCTTGCTATAATTATTATGAGAGGTAAGTATGAAGACAATATCGATATTTAATCAAAAAGGTGGAGTAGGAAAAACTACAAGCGTTGTAAATCTTGCGGTATCCTTGTCAAAACTGGATAAAAAAGTATTGGTTATTGATTTTGATCCACAAGCTAACACAACAACAGGTCTTGGTTTTGATAAAAATGAACTTGAAAAATCAATATACAAAATGTTTTATTATGAAGGGGATAATTATAAGGATTATATTTTAAAAAGTGAGGAAGGTCCTTATCTAATAGCTAGCGAAAATTCCTTGTCAGGTCTTGAAGTAGAGCTTGTAAGTCTTGATCAAGAGGAACGATTGAAAATGCTTAGCCAAATCATTGAAGAAATAAAAAAAGATTTTGACATTATTTTGATAGATTGCCCGCCATCTTTGGGACTTTTGTCTTTAAATGCTCTTGTAGCTAGTGATTCTATAATTATTCCTATTCAAACAGAATACTATGCTCTTGAGGGAGTGAGCGAGCTATTAAAAACTTATCAAACAATAAAAGAATCCATAAAAGAAGATTTGGAAATTGAGGGAGTTTTGCTTTGTATGTTTGATAAGGATACGGATTTATCTTATGAAGTAGTAGAAGAAGTAAAATCATTTTTTAAAGAGAAAGTATTCTCTACTATGATTCCAAGAAATATAAAACTCGCAGAGGCGCCATCATTTGGAAAATCTGTTATATCTTATGATGAAAAATCTAAGGGAGCAAGAGCTTACTTGTATTTAGCAAAAGAGCTTGTAGAAAATATTTTTGGGAAAAAGGAAAATTTAGAAAAAAATTCAAAGATTGAAGAAAAAAATGATAAATTAAACAATGCTGAAGTAAAGAATTCAGAAAAAACTAAAGAAATCAATGATGAAGATTCTAAGGTAGATAATAAAATAGATAAGAATGATAAAAAAGAAAATTCTGATGAGACAATAGTAAAGAAAAACAAATTTTCTTTTAATCAAAATAAACTAATAAATAATGAAAAGAGGGATTAGCTATGACGAAAAAAACATTGGGCAGAGGACTTGGATCCCTAATACCAGAAAATAACAAAAAAAATAAGGCCATAGTTAGGATTCCTCTGGAAAAAATTTATGCGAGGGAAGACCAACCTAGGAAAAATTTTGATGATAAATCACTTGAAGGTCTTAGTCAATCAATAGAAAAATATGGCTTATTAAACCCAATTGTTCTTAAAAAAAATGGGATAAGATATGAAATAATTGCTGGAGAACGTAGATTTAGGGCAAGTAAGCTTTTGGGTTTAAAAGAAATTGATGCAATTATAAAAAATGTAGATACAAAGGATATTGATATTTTATCTATTGTTGAAAATGTTCAAAGGGAAGATTTATCTGGTCTTGAAGAGGCTAATGCTTATAATGAGCTTTCAAAAAACTATGGTATGACTCAAGATGAAATAGCAAAAACTGTTGGTAAATCAAGATCTTACATTGCAAATACCCTAAGACTTTTAAAACTTGATGAAAATTCAAAAAAAGAGCTTGAAGAGGGAAATATTTCTTCATCACAAGCAAGAACACTTCTTTCTATAAAGGATGAAGAAGATAGAAAAAAAAGCCTTTATGATTTTAAAAATAAAAAAACAAATATAAGAAAAGTTGAAAAGATTAGTTCTAGAAATAACAAAAAAAATCAAAAGGAAGATAATTTAGATAGGATTTTATTTGAAGATTTTGAGGAAAAATTTATTGACCTACTTAATTCAAAGGTAGAAATTAAAAAAAATAATGAAACTTATAGGGTTACTATTGATTGTTTTTCTATTGAGGAGATAGAAAATTTATATTGGAGATTAAAAAATGGAAAAGAATAAAATGATAGATTTTTCTGTAGACCATCTTATAGAAAATACCAGAAAAAAAACAGCTAATCCAGGAGGAGGGGCTATAACAAGTCTTGTTGGAAACCTTGGATTAAACCTTATTTTGATGATGGCAAAAAAAGATTATAAGGATGAAAAATTAAATAAAAAATCAAAAAAAATTGAAGATAAATTCAAAAAATACTCTGAAGAATTAAAAGAGCTCATGCAAGAAGATATTGATAAGGTAAATCTTTTAATAAAAGCTTATAAAAATAAGGAAATAAAAAATTACGATGACTATATTATAGAGGCAAACAAGGCTCCAAAAAGAACAATAGAGCTTATGATAATAGTGCTACAAGATTGTGATTTTATTTTAAAATATGGAAATATTGATGCGATTTCTGATGGAGAAATAGGACTTAGACTTGTAAAAGAATCAATCCATTCTTCTTTTATAAACCTTATTTTGAATGAGGAAAATATTACTGATCCAAATCATGAAAAAACAAATTACAAATCTATTATAAATTTCTGTGATAAATTATATAAAGATAATATGAAAATCATCGAAGAAAGGGAAAAGAAATGGGACAAATAATAGCTATAGTAATCTTATTTATTCTTGTTATTTTTGAATATTCTATGATAAAAGCTAATAATAACAAACTAAAAAGACAAAAAAGAAGATACGATCATCTACTTAGGGGCAAAAATCCTGATGTAAATCTTGAAGAATTAATTTTGCAATTAAATGACCAAATCGAACAATCAAATAGGGAAATCAAATCTCTTGACCAAAGATCATCAGATACAAAAAATACTACAATGGGAGCTGTTAGCAAAATGGCAGTTGTTCATTATGATGCTTTTGATAGCCAAAGAGGAAGAAATTCGTTTTCATTAACTCTCCTAGATTCTTATCATAATGGAATAATTCTTACAAATTTATATTCACAAGATGGCTCAAATACTTACTTAAAAGAGATTACAAATGGAGAGTGTGACATAGAGCTTTCCGAAAGGGAAAAGGAATCTTTAGAAAAAGCAAAATTATAGAAGATAATTAAAATTATTGGGGTATAATATTAATGCTAAATCGATTTATGATTAGGAGGTAATTATGGCAAACGATGGAGTTATGGAACTTGCTACTGAAAATATTAGGGGCAAAAATCGCAAAATAGTATTTCCAGAAGGCAATGACTCAAGAGTATTAAGAGCAGCTATTAGACATCAAAATGATGGTCTTATAGTACCAATACTTTTAGGAGATAAAGAAGAAATTCAAAAAGTAGCAGAAGAAGAAGGGGTAAAATTAGGAGATATTCAAATAATAAACCCTAGAGAAAGCGAACTACTTGATGAATTAGTAGATAAATACGTTGAACTTAGAAAAGGCAAAAACACCAGAGAAGATGGTGAATATATACTAAAGAAAGATAACAATTACTTTGGTACAATGCTAGTTCAAACTGGAAAAGCTGACGGAATGGTTTCAGGAGCATCAAATCCAACTGGAGATACTGTAAGACCAGCCCTACAACTTATCAAAACTAGAAAAGGTGTAAATAGAGTATCCGGTGTTATGATTATGCTTGGGCCTAATGGAGAAAAATTATTATTTGCAGATACAGCAATAAATATTACTCTTCAATCAAACGAACTTGCAGAAGTTGCAGTAGAAGCAGCAAAAACAGCAGAAGAATTTGGAATTGAACCTATAGTTGCAATGCTATCATTTTCAACAAAAGGATCTGCAAAACACGAACTTGCAAGAAAAGTAGAAGAAGCTACAAAACTTGCAAAAGAAATGGATCCAAATCTTAAAGTTGATGGAGAAATGCAATTTGATGCAGCAATTTCACCACAAGTTGCAAGAAAGAAAATTCCTAATTCAGATGTAGCAGGAAAAGCAAAAGTATTTATTTTCCCAGACCTACAAGCTGCAAATATTGGATATAAAATTGGACAAAGACTTGGTGGATATGAAGCTTTAGGCCCAATACTTCAAGGATTAAACAAACCAGTTAACGACCTTTCAAGAGGATGTAACGAAGAAGACGTATATAAATTAACAATACTAACAGCAAATCAAGTTAGAGATTAATAAATTTATAAATTAAAATAAGCAAAAGAGACAGTCAATTGATTGCCTCTTTTGTTATACAAAAAATTAATATATAAAATATAAAAATAATAAAACAAAAAGAGGTGATGATAATATTTAGAGAAGAAATAAAACAAAATTCCAAAGCTGTTGTTCCTATAGCAGTTTTAGTTTTAATTTTAAATTTATTTAGACCAGTAGAGAACAAAATTATTATAAAATTTTTAATAGGATGTATTGGGATAATTTTCGGTCTTTCAATTTTTCTTACTGGAGTTAATCTATCAATTTCAAAAATTGGAACATATATGGGAGATTTTATTGCAAAATCTGAAAAAATAATTAAAGTTATTATTTTTGGAATTTTTATAGGATTTATAATTTCAATTGCAGAACCAGATCTTTTAATTTTAGCAAATCAAGTAAGAAGCGCTATTGGTCTTTCTTCATTATTAATAGTAGCCATAATTTCGATTGGGGTTGGCTTTATGATTTCTCTTGGTCTTTTTAGGATATTTAAAGAAATAGAACTTTCAACACTTATGATTATAATTTATGGTGTGATTTTTATTTTAATGTTTATAGTAAATGATTTGGGTCATGCTATAGCTTTTGATGCATCGGGAGCAACTACGGGCGCAATGACAACTCCCTTTATTATTGCTCTAGGTCTTGGGGTAAGTAAATTAAAGGGAGAAAAAAAGGGAGAAGAAAATTCTTTTGGCCTTGTAGGAATTGCATCAACAGGACCAATTCTTGCGGGACTTTTGATGACTATGTCTATAAATTCAAAAAATATTTTGCTAGAAGATCAAGCTCATCAACTAGCTTTGATTTCAGGATTTAAATCGGCAAGTTTTGCAATTTTACCAATAACTTTGGTGTTTTTTATAATGGATAAGCTAGTTTTTAAAATTAAAAATAAAAAATCAATAAATCTTGGTTTATTTTATACTTATCTAGGACTGATAATATTTTTGGCAAGTGTAGAAGGTGGATTTATGGAACTTGCAAGACTTATGGGTGAGAATTACTCTGATTTTAGATTTGTACCTATCATTGGATTTGTTTTGGGCCTTTTGGTAGTTTTGGCAGAGCCTGCTGTCTTTGTTTTGGCAGAACAAGTCGAAGAAGTTACAGGAGGTTCGATCCACAAATCTTCAATAATGAAAGCTCTTTCTGTTGGAGTTGCTTTTGCAGTTATGCTTGCTATGCTTAGAATAAAAATAGAAGGCTTTAAATTATGGATGATAATTGTTCCAGGATTTTTAATAGCTCTAATTTTATCAAGAAATGTATCCCAATTTTTTGTAGGAATTGCATTTGATTCGGGAGGAGTTGCGTCAGGGCCAATGACTGCGACTTTTATATTAGGTTTTTGCCAAGGAGTTGCAGGAAATATTGATGGTGGATTTGGAGTGATTGCCTTTGTAGCTTTAATGCCAGTGATTACAATTATGATAATGGGATCTTTTTATAAGGAGGCCATAGAAGGATAATGAAATATTTAAGAATAATAACACCAAGATCTAAAGGGTCAAAAATCATGAATCAATTAAAAGAAAAAGGTGCTAAGTCAATATCTTGCCTTTTGGCAGAAGGATCTGCTAACGCGCATATTCTTGAAGTTTTAGAAATTGATAAGGAAAAAAAAGAGATAGTTTCAGCACTTGTAAATGATGATTTAGTAAATGATTTATTAGACCAAATAAAAGATAAATTTGATAAGAAAAACACATCTATAATGTTTACGACACCAGTAGATTATAAAGGAGAAACAGATATGGAATATGAAGCTTTGTATGTGATAGTTAATAAAGAAAATGCAGATAAGGTTATTGAAATATCCCAAAAAGAAGGAGCAAAAGGCGCAACTGTTGTTCATGGCAGAGGATCTGGAATTCAAAAAAAATCTGTGTTTTTAAATATGACTATAGAGCCTGAAAAAGATATTGTCATAATGCTTATAAAAAAGGAAATTTCAGAGAAAGTAAAATCAGCAATTTATGATGCAATGAATTTGGATGAAAACTCAAAAGGGATTTTATTTTCACTTCCTGTCACAGATGTGCGCGGGCTTGTTGAGCAAAATTAAGACGGTATAATTTAAAGAGAAAAAATGGAGGATATTATGAAAGAAATAAATACAAGTGAATTTGATACACACGTTTTAGAAAACGAAGGAATAGTTTTAGTGGATTTTTCAGCAACTTGGTGTGGACCTTGCAAAATGCAAAAACCAGTTCTTGAAGAAATGGAAGGCGAAGTTGATTTTGAAATATATTCAGTAGACGTAGATGAAAATCCAGACCTAGCTGGAAGATATAATGTAAATGCAGTTCCATCAATGATGTTATTTAAAGGTGGAGTTTTAAAAAACACTCTAGTAGGTTTTCAAGCTAAAGAAGTAATTCTTGAAGAAATAGAAAAACTTAAATAATGGATTATGATTTAATAATAATAGGATTTGGGCCTGCAGGAATTTCTGCAGGTCTAAATGCTAGTATAAGAGGAAAAAAAGTTCTAATTATTGGAAAAAAATCAAAAGCCTTGGAAAAAAGTCCCTCAATAAAAAATTATTTGGGATTCAGTGATATAAAAGGCTTGGACCTATACAATAATTTTATACACCATATAAAAAATTATCCTGTTAAGATATTGGATAGGAAAATAAAGGCAGTTTATGCCATGGGAGAATATTTTTCAATAGATTTGGGTGAAGAAATGCTCACATCAAAAGCTTGTATAATTGCAACAGGAATTGATATGGGAAAAAGCATTGAAGGAGAAGATGAATTTTTTGCCAAGGGAATTTCTTATTGTGCAACTTGTGATGCCAGCCTATATAAAGGAAAAAAGGTAGTCTTGGTTGGATATAACGAAGAAGCTATTGAAGAAGCAAATTTTATAAATAAAATGGCAAGCCAAACAATTTTTGTAAATCCTAATAAAAAACCTATAGAACTTGACGATGGAATTAAAATTATAAACAAAAAGCCAAAAAAATTTCAAGGAGCTTTGAAGGCCGAAAGTCTTATATTAGAAGATGGGGAAGAATTGAAGGCTGATGGATTTTTTGTAATAAAAAATTCTTCAAAACCAAAAAGTCTTGTACCATCAGTGAAGATTGAAAATAGCCATATAAAAGTAGACTTAGATATGAAAACAAACATAAAAGGTCTATTTGCCTGTGGAGATATAGTTGGCACACCTTATCAAATAAATAAGGCGGTAGGTCAAGGACAAATTGCTGGATTAAATGCGGCAAGTTATATAAGTAAAAATAAATAAAATGTTTCACGTGAAACAATTAATGTCATGCAATGAAGTGTGGCATTATTTTTTTGCTTAAATTTATTTTAAAAAAATTCATTTATAATTTATTTTTTATGCTTGGAGATTTTTTGATTTCAAAAAAATTTATCATAATGTTAGCTCTAATAATATAAAAATTGTAAAAAACATAATTAATACATAATTAAAATTAATTATCAAAAATATTCTTTCTTTTTACTTGAAAATTGTCGTATTATATGTAGAATAATATTTAAGTAGATTATTCTATTCTAGATTACAGTCTATAAATTGTAAGGAGGTTTATATGACAAGAAAACACATAGAATTTTTTGAATTTAATAACTCTATATTTTCAATGATTAGGGAAATATCACATAAGATAGATTTGCTTTTACAAGAAACAGCTCAAGAAATGGGCGTTACAACTCTTCAACTTAAAATGATTATGACTCTATCAGCATCTGATGAATCAGTTTCTATAGGAAATCTTGGTAAATCAATTGGAGTAAATGGCGGAAATATTTCTAATATTTGCAAAAAATTGGAAAAACAAGGATTTGTTGATAGAAATAGATCTGATGAAGATGAAAGAGTTGTTAATGTAAAATTAACACAAAAGGGTTTTGATGCTGCTGAAAAGGTAAGCAAATATTTTGATAAGATTAGACCTAAAGAAGACGAAAAAAGAATAAATTCTAATTTGAAAACAATAATTAATGAATTAGACTCACTTGATAATTTATTAGACGATTACATTGTTAGGAGTGGTTTATAGATGCCATCATTTAAAAAGGGCAAAAGGCCTCTAGTCTATTATTGGATTATTGCCATTGTGGCCTTTTTGGTTATTCAACAAATTTTGCAACCAATTAGGGCTGAGGGAAAACCAAAAGAGATAACTTATTCTCAATTTGTATCAATGATTGATAATGGACAAGTTAGAGAAGTTACAAAAGATGATTATAATTACACTTTCACAGCGGTAGTTGATGGAGATAAGCAAAAATTCATCACAGGCTTGTGGCCTGATACTGACCTTACTGAAAGACTTCTTGAGGCTAGCAAAAAACACAAAAACTTGACCTTTACCAAGGAAGTTGAAACAAAGATGAGCCCATGGCTTACCTTGTTTGTTACAAGTATTTTGCCATTGTTGTTTTTACTTTTAATATTTTATATGGCAAATAGGTCTTTATCAAAGACTATGGGTGGCCGTGGCGGCGGAGACTTTATGAATTTTGGTAAATCAAATGCCAAAATTTATATGGAAAACAAAACCGGCAAGACTTTTGCAGATGTAGCAGGTCAAGAAGAAGCAAAAGATAGCTTAAATGAAGTAGTAGATTTCTTGCATGGACCACAAAAATACAAGGAAATTGGTGCGGTTTTACCAAAAGGAGTACTTCTTGTAGGCCCTCCAGGAACAGGTAAGACTCTTCTAGCAAAAGCTGTTGCAGGAGAGGCAAATGTTCCATTTTTCTCAATTTCAGGTTCTGAATTTGTAGAGATGTTTGTAGGAATGGGTGCTAGCAAGGTTCGTGATCTTTTCAAACAAGCAAAAGAAAAAGCGCCTTGTATAGTATTTATCGACGAGATAGATGCCATTGGTAAAAAACGTGATGTTTCTGGATATTCTGGAAATGACGAACGTGAGCAAACACTTAACCAATTGCTAAACGAAATGGACGGATTTGATGCGACTGAGGGAGTAGTTTTATTATCTGCAACCAACAGACCAGAAATTCTAGACCCAGCTCTAACAAGACCAGGACGTTTTGATAGAAGGGTTCAAGTAGAATTACCAGATTTAAAAGGTCGTGAAGATATATTAAAAGTTCATGCAAAAAAAATTAAGCGTGAAGATGAAATTGATTATGAAGAAATAGCAAAAAGAACTGCAGGAACAAGCGGAGCTGACCTTGCAAATATTGTAAACGAAGGAGCTTTGAGAGCTGTTAGAGAAGGACGTAAAAAACTAACTCAAACAGACCTTGAAGAATCAATCGAAACAGTTATAGCTGGCGCTCAAAAGAAAAATGCAGTTATTTCAGACGATCAAAAGAAAATTATCGCTTACCACGAAGTAGGACATGCTCTTGTTGCAGCAATTCAAACACAAAAAACCCCAGTAACTAAAATTACGATTGTACCAAGAACTGGTGGAGCTTTGGGTTATACAATGACTGTCGACAAAGATGAGAAATTTATAATGACAAAACAAGAGCTATTTGATGAAATAGTAACCTTGGCAGGTGGAAGAAGTGCAGAAGAATTAATATTTAATGCAAAAACCACTGGAGCAAGCAATGACATAGAAAAAGCCACAGCCATAGCAAGAAATATGGTAACAATTTATGGTATGGATGATGACTTTGACTTTATGCAACTTGAACAAATCCAAGGAAGATACCTTGGCGGTCAAAGATCAATGATAGTTTCAAATGGAACTGGAGATAAGATTGACCAAAAAGTAGGAAAAATTATCGCCCAAGCTCACATGAGAGCTATAGAAATTTTAAAAGATAATTTAGAAAAACTTCATGAAATTTCAGATTTTCTTTTAAAAGAAGAAACAATTACAGGCGAACAATTTATGGAAATATTAAATAAAAAACCTGTAGAAAATAAAGAAAATCCTAAAGAAGAACCTTCAAATGAAAATAAATTAGAAGAAAAAGCAATCGAAGATGAAATAAAAACATCAGATGACAAAAAAGAAAATTCTAGCGAAATTTCAAATGAAGATTTGAAAAAGGAATTGGAAGAAACTTTGAAAGAAAATGAAGAAAAATCTTCAGATAAAGATTTAGATGATACAATAGCCCTAGGCTCAAGTGAACAATCAAATCAAGAAGATGAATAATAAAAAGAGCCTAATTGGCTCTTTTTGTTTTAAGGAAAATAAATAATACTAAAATAGAAAATAAAAATTAACTTCAAATTAAATGTTTTGAGGTTTTGAGGTTTATATGGAATATATAATTAGAATTGAAGATAAAAAAGACAGTTTTACTCAGACAGATAAAAATATTGCATCTTATATATTAAACAACAAGGACTTGATAATAAAACAATCGAGCATTGACCTTGCAAAAAATACAAAATCATCTCAGGCTGCTGTTACAAGATTTGTAAAAAAAATCGGCTATAATTCCTTTGTGGATATGAAAATATCAATTGCAAAAGCCTTTGAAGAAGAAAGTGATTTTATAGAAGATGAAATAAAAAAATCTGACAAAACAAAGGATATAATAAATAAGTCTAAGGCAAATATACAAAAAACAATAGAAAAAACTTATGCATTAATTGATGAAGAAAAAATTGAAAAGGCGTGCCAAATTTTAAATAAGGCTAAAAAAATTTATCTTTCAGGAGTGGCAGGTTCTGGACTTATATGCGAAGATTTTTATTATAAATTATTAAGGGCAGGGGCGGATGTATATTATGAGAAAGACGCCCATACAAATCTTTCAAGAATTTCTCATATAGGAAAAAAAGATCTTTTAATTGCAATAACTTATGGGGCAAAAACAAAAGAAGTTTTGGAATCATTTAATTACGCGAAAATTAAGGGAGCCTCTCTTATAAGTATAAGCAAAAATGAAAATTCAAAACTTGCAAAAGATTCTGATGTTTTTATAAAAATTCCATCAAGTGAAAAAGAAATTAGGTATGGAGCAATTGCGTCGAGATTTTCATCTTTAATCATAACGGATATTTTATATTTTTCTTATATAGGATTAAATTATGATTATGTAGTGGATAATTTAAAAGTTACCAAAGAATTTACAGACAAACTTAAAATTTAATTTTAAAAATATAAAGAAACACTTGAAATTATATTTCAAGTGTTTTATAATGTAAATGTGAAAAGCTTTTCTAGGAGAAAAAGGAAGTATATATGTTAGGTTTTAGTTTGTATCTTAATCAAAATAAAGAAGAAATTATAAAAAAGCTAGAAGAATTTAAAAATTATGATTTTTTGTTTACATCTATGCACTATCCTCTGGAAGACGAGAATATGGATAAATTATTGTGGCTTTTAGATATGTTAAAAAATTCAAAAACGAAAGTTTGTGTAGATTTAAATGGAGAAGTTTTGGAAAAATTTCCTAAACTTTTAGATTTAAACATAATAATAAGGCTTGATTTTGGATTTAATAATGAACTAATAGCTAAATTATCTAAAAAAAATAAATTGGCTATAAATGCATCGACCATAGATTATAATAATCTAATGGATTTGAAAGAAAAAAATTCAAATTTTTCAAATATTAGTGCTTGGCATAATTATTATCCTCTTTCATATTCAGGACTTGGAAGTGATGAATTTATTAAAAAAAATAAAATGTTAAAAGCATTTGGCATTGATATTTTTGCTTTTTTTCAAGGCGATAATAATTTTAGGGGACCAATGTTTGAAAGTCTTCCAACTTTGGAAGAAGATAGGTGGGAAAATCCTTATTATTCTTATTTGAAACTTAAAAGAAAGTATAAAATAAAAAATCTCTTGTTATCTGAAGGAATCTCACAAAAAAATAAAAAATATATAGAAGATTATGAGAAAAATAAGCTAATAAATTTAGATGTTTTTTTGGAAGATGATTATAAAGATTTGAAAAAAATTGAAGTTAGAGAGGATTTAAGCGATTATTTGATAAGAAATAAAAGGTCCTATAAATTGATTGAAAAAATCGATAATAGAAAAATAAAAAAGGGCGATTTAGTAATTTTAAATAAAAATGCCAAAAGATATTCTGGAGAGCTTGAAATAATTAGAAAAGATATAGGAGAAGATAAGATGAGAAATATTATTGGACATGTAGATAAGTCTCATCTTGGAGTATTAGATTTGATAGGAGGAAGTGATAGACTTGTCATCAACAGAATCAAGAAATAACAAGAGCAAGGGTTTGGACACCAAGTCAACTCTAGAAATTTTAAAAATAATTAATAATGAAGACATGACAATAGCTAAAAAAGTTGGCGAAAAAATCCCAGATATTGAAAAATTAACAGATGCTATTGTAGACGTATTTAAAAAGGGCGGTCATTTATATTATATTGGCGCAGGAACTAGCGGAAGACTTGGAGTTTTGGATGCGTCTGAAGCATTTCCAACTTTTTCCGTAGATAAAAATATGATAAAAGGAATTATTGCAGGAGGAGATAAGGCACTAAGAAATCCAATTGAAAACGCAGAAGATGATGAAAATTTGGCAAAAAAAGATTTGGAAGACCATGGATTTACAAAAGATGATTTGCTTGTAGGAATAGCAAGCAGTGGAAGAACGCCTTACGTTATTGGGGCATTAAAATATGCAAAAAAACTTGGGTCAAAAACAGGTTCAATAACTTGCAACATAGGTTCTGAAATTTCAAAATTTGCAGATTATCCAATAGAAATAGACACAGGAAGCGAAGTTTTGACAGGTTCTACTAGAATGAAAGCAGGGACTGCAACAAAAATGGTTTTGAATATGATTTCAACAACTTCAATGGTAAGAATCGGAAAAGTTTACGATAATCTTATGGTTGATCTTAGGGTATCAAATGAGAAATTAAAAAATAGGGCTTTGAAAATGATTGAAGATATTTGCAATATTGATAAAAATCATGCAGAAAAATTACTAGATGATGCAGATGGCAGGGTAAAATGTGCAATTTTAATGGAAAAAAAATCAATTAGCAAAAAAGAAGCGCTTGAATTGTTGGAAGAAAATGAAGGATTTTTAAGAAAGGGAATACAATGAAACAAGATAACAAAAAAATCGCCACAGATCTTATAGAAAATTTTGGCGGAAAAGATAATATAACAGAAGTTATAAATTGTATGACAAGAGTAAGGGTAAAAGTTGTAGATGAAAGCAAGGTAAATTTCAAAGAAATTGAAAAAATTGATGGAGTTTTGGGAGTTTTAAAAGGCGAACAAATTCAAATAGTAACAGGCCCTGGCAAAAGCGAAAAAATAGCAAAAGAAATGTCAAATATGGCAAATGCAAAATTTTCTGAAGAAATGGAAAGCGATATAGAAAAAAGAACTAGAGAAAATAAAGCAAAAGTAAAAGAAAAACAAAATAAATCAAAATTTAAATCATTTTCAGCAACAATAGCATCAATTTTTGTTCCATTAATACCAGCTTTTGTAGGAGCAGGATTAATAGGTGGAATAGCCTCAGTTATGCAAAATATGATAACAGCAGGTTCACTTTCACAAGAAAATTTTGGAGCAGTACTTCAAGTTTTAAATATAATAAAAACCGGACTTTATGGATATTTGAATATATTTATAGGAATAAATGCAGCAAGAGTCTTTAAAGGAAACGAAGGCTTGGGTGGAGTAATTGGAGGAATGGTATATCTTTCAGCAATGAATCCAGACGAGCCATTAAAAAATATGTTTTTAGATTCAGCCCTACTACCAGGACAAGGTGGAGTAATTGGAGTAATTCTTGCAGTATTTATACTTGTAAAAATTGAAAATGCCCTTCACAATGTAATTCCAGATTCACTAGATATAATTATTGTTCCAACAATATCCTTATTAATTACAGGAATTTTGACAATATTTATAATAATGCCAATAGCAGGATTAATATCAAACGGACTTATAGGAATAATTAATTCTGTAATAGAATTAGGCGGAGCAATTGCAGGATTTATTCTTGGTGCAGTATTTTTACCAATGGTAATGCTAGGACTACATCAAATTTTAACACCAATCCACATCGCAATGATTGAACAACAAGGCGCAACATATTTATTGCCAATTCTTGCCATGGCAGGAGCAGGACAAGTAGGAGCTGCAATAGCAATACTTGTAAAATGTAGAAAAAATAAAAGATTAACAGAAATAGCAAAAGGTGGATTGCCAGTAGGGATTTTAGGAATTGGAGAACCATTAATTTATGCCCTAACCCTACCAATGGGAAAAGCATTTATAACAGCATGTCTTGGCGGAGGAGTTGGAGGAGCAATAATTGGTGCAATAGGATCAATTGGAGCAACAGCTGTAGGACCAAGTGGACTAGCCCTAATCCCATTAATCTATAATGGAAAAGCCCTAGGATATATATTTGGACTTCTAGGTGGATATGTTGGAGGATTTATACTAACATATTTATTTGGAATAGATAAAAAATATATAGACGGAGAAGACATAGTAGATAGTATAGATTTTAAATTTTAATTAAATAAAAAAATAATCTTGCCTTAGGGCAGGATTTTTTTTGCAAAAATTTCTTTGAAATAAAAATTATTTTAAAGAAAAAATTAATAAATTTTTAAAAACATACAAAAAAATGGACTTTTACCTTTTGATTTTTGGTAAAAATCCTTTATGTAAATAGTCTCAATTAAGAGACTATACAAAAACAATTTCTCTTAGTGTCAACGATAATTGTCTTGCCTTTTCATTGTACTCAATTGTTAAAAAAAATCAAAACTTATTTTCTTATCCTTGATTCTTTAAATTTAGAATAATATAGTGTTATTATAAAATATAAAATTAAAGGAGTTAATATGAAAAAAAACAATGGCAAAAGATGGATAGCTGTGGCTATTGCTCTACTTTTGTTTGTAGCATCTTCTATTGTATCAAATAGGAGCGATAAAATATCTGAAAAACAGGCAGATAAATTGAAAAATGAATATTTAAATCAATTTAATCCTTTTTCAGCTACTGCAAATAAAAATATTGTAGAAGATGGGGATAAGAAAAATAAAATTGCTCTTATTTCTTATGAGGGAGCAATTGGAGATGGAGAAGTTTATGATTCTTTTATGGAACAACTTGATGATATATACAAGGATGATTCTGTTAAAGGCGTAATTATGCAAGTAAATTCTCCAGGTGGAGCTGTTTATAATTCTGAACAAATTGCAAATAAGATAAAAGAAATTCAAACTGACAAAAAAATCCCTGTATTTACAGTTATGAAGACAATGGCTGCAAGTGGTGGATATTATATTTCTGCCCCAACTGATAAAATTTATGCTTCAAATGAAACCTTAACGGGTTCTATTGGTGTAATTATGTCATCAAGATCTTTCCAAGGTTTGTTTGAAAAATATGGAATTAAAGAACAAAATATCACAACAGGCAAGATGAAAGACGCAGGTTCTATTGGAAAAGATATGACAGATGAGCAAAAAAAATATTTCCAAGACCTTATAAATTCTTCTTTTGATAGGTTTATAAAGGTTGTTTCTCAAGGAAGGTCTATGAAAGAAGATGAAGTTAAAAAACTTGCTGATGGTAGGGTTTATGATGGTGCTCAAGCTAAAAATAATGGTCTTGTAGATAAAATTGGAAATCTTGATGATGCAATTGAAGATATGAAAAAAGATTATAAATTAAATAATCCAGAAGTTTTTGAATATGAAGGAAGTGATTATTCATTAAAAAAATTATTTTCAAAAGCTCAAAATTTAGTAGAAAAAAATTCTTCATCTGATCTTAGTGTTTTGAAAGAATTAATGGAAAAAGAATCTCCACTACCAATGTATTATTATGGGAAATAGGTGAAATTATGGAAAATATGGAAACAATAGAAAATAATTCTTTGAATGCACAAAAGACAATATCCATACCTCAATTTGCCTATGCTGGTTTTTTCCTAAGACTTGTGGCTTTTACAATAGACTCTATAGTTGCCTATTCTTTTTCAAATATTATTATGAAAATTTTTCAAATAAAAACGGATTTAACAATTATGAATATAGAAATAAATCCTTTGATTGAAACAGGAATCTGTTTGTTATATTTTTTCATCTTAACTTATTTGAACAACGGTCAAACTTTAGGGAAAATGGCAATGGGAATTAGGGTTATTTCTTTAAATGATGAAAAACTTAGTTTTTTTGATTGTTTGGTAAGAGAAGTTTTCGCAAGATATATTCAAAATTTTATAAAAATTTTGTACCTAATTATAGGATTTAGTCCAAACAAGCAATCTTTGGCAGATATGTTGGTTGATACGGTTGTTATAAAAGATGATGTGGTAGATTATCTTTTTGAAAATTAAAAAAATGGTTTAAAATAGCTTAGTCTATTTTAAACCATATTTTTTCGAAAATTTTAACATTAATAAGAATTCAAAAGAACATTTTGGATGCAAAAACTGTAATGATTATGGTATTTGTAGAGGATTAATATATTGCAATAATTACAAATGTAGTACAAACAATGCTTATGATTTTAATTACTATATTAAAGAATATGTTAAAAAGTTAGAAAGGGTAATTCTAAATTCTTTTTAGATATGTGATATTATGAGAAAATATTTATTAGAAAATAAAAAAAATTTAATTATGTATATTATTATTTGTTTTTTTGCGGCAATTTTAAGTGCAGGTACTGCTTTTTTGTATCAAAAATTAACATTTTTTGCTGTATCTAAGGAATTTAAAAAACTTATTTTTTTGGGTTTTATAGCAATTCCATATTTAACTATTGAAGCTATGTTTGATTATTTTCCTAGAAAATTTAAATCTAAAATTATTAATAATATAATTAAAAAACTTAGGGAGGATTTGATTATAAAAATTGATAGGGAAGATATATCATATCTTAATTTGGATTACAAAAAAGATTTTAAAAACAAGATGATTAATGATCTTGAAGCTATAAATAATTATTTTAATGGCATTTTATCTTCATTATTGTATATATTTATGTTTTTTATATCTCTTTTATCAGCTATTTATATACAAGGAACTTTAACTTTTATAATGCTATTATTCTCATTTATACCATTTTTATCACCTTTTATTTCTAGAAAAATTTTATCCAATAAAAAGGAAGAAGAACTTGATTCTAAGAGTGCTTATCTTGAAAATTTTGATGAATTTTCAGAAAATATTTTATTTATAAAAATATCCAAGTTAGGCTCATATTTTAATAATAAACTTGGTGAATTAGCAGATATTTTGAAAGATAAATCTATTATTTTCGAATCATCATTGGCAAAAACATTTGCTATAAGTTATGGTTTGGGAAATATATTATATTCAGGGACTTGGATAATCGGCGGATTTTTTGTATATAAAAATTTGATAGATTTACCATCGCTAATTGCTATGACAACACTTATGGTAACAATAGCAGGTCCTATTCAGTCAATTGCAGATTCATATAGTGGAATTATTTCATCTAAAAAAATTTTTGATAAATATTTAGAATATTTAGAAGAAACTAATATAGATAAAGCAACTATAGAGATAGGAAAAATTGATAAGTTAAGATTTGATAATGTTGACCTAAAATTTGCGAATAATTACATAATAAAAAATATAAATTTGGAAATCAAATCTGGTAATAAATGTCTTATATTAGGAGATAGTGGAAGTGGAAAATCTAGTTTTCTCAATTTGATTTTAGGAATTTTCGCAAATGAGAATAAGAAAATATTTATAAATGGATATGCCCTATCTCAATTGAATAAAAAATCTTATTATGAAAATATATATTTCATCCCTCAAGATACAATTATTTTTACTGGATCAATAATAGATAATATAACTTTGTTTGATGAGGACAAAAATTATGATAGATGCTTAAAAATTTTATATATGGTAGGTCTAAACTATTTAATAAAAAACAGAAATCTCAATTACAAAATAGATAAAACAACTCTTTCGGGAGGAGAAAAAAAGAGGATAGATCTTGCTAGAGCTATTTATTCAGATAAGTCTATGATTATTATTGATGAAGTAACATCAGGTCTTGATACATATAATGAAAATTTAGTAGCTCAAATAATTAAAGAGATAGAAAATAAAATAATTATTTGCGTAAGCCATTCGACAAATCCTAATTTGTTAAATTCATTTAATAGAAAATTAAAAATAGAAAATAAAAAAATATATCAATTTTAAAAAATAATCCCTATAAGATTTTATATTAAATCTATAGGGATTGTTTTTTAAAAAATTATAAGTACTTTATACTTTTTAAAATTCCTATCTTGTGATATGATTGTTAGGTAGAAATTTTGGAATTACCACTATATATAGTGGATTAAATATAAAAATAACAATATTTAGGGGTGGATATGGAAGTTAAAAAAAGAGATGGTCAAGTTGTTGACTTTGAAAGGGAAAAGATTAATCGTGCAATCTTTAAATCTTTTAGGTCTGTTGATTCTGTTATTAGCGATGAAAATTTGGATAGAATTTCTCTTAATATAGAAAAAACAATCAAGGAAAGATACCCAAAAGACCATGTAGTTACTGTTGAAGAAATTCAAGATTTGGTTGAGCTTGAGCTTATTGAAAATAATTACTATAAGGAAGTTAAATCCTATATTCTTTATAGGGCAAAACACAATATGGATAGGAAAGTCCTAACCGATTTTGAAGCTTTTATTGATGATGAATATACTCTTTCTATAATCAAAGATATTAATGATGAGTATGACAATCAAAGATATCCAATCGAGTCTTTGTATTTAAAATTTGAATCTTTTACCAAGAAAAATATGACCAAGGAAGCCTTGTTAAACGCCCTTATCAAGGCTGCAAGTGAGCTTACAAGTAAGGAAGCTCCTGATTGGGAATTTATTGCTGCAAGGTTTATGATTCATTTGATTAATTTAAAAATTAGCCTTAGCGAAGAAAAATATGGAATTGTTGATTTTAGGTCAAAAGTTCAATACCTAACATCAGCCGGTCTTTATGGATCATATATTTTAGAATCCTACACAAATAAAGATTTGGAAGAATTGGGAGCATATTTAAAAGAAGATAGGAATAAATTATTTACCTATTCAGGTCTTGATTTAGTTGCAAAAAGATATTTGATTAAAACTTTTGAAGGCGAATATATTGAAAGCGTCCAAGAAATGTTTATGGGCATATCAATGCATCTTGCCATTGGCGAAAAAGACCAAGTTTCTTTTGCAAAAAAATTATATGATATTTTATCCCAATTAAAGGCAACTATGGCAACTCCAACAATGACTAATGCGAGAAAGCCATTTAACCAACTTTCTTCATGTTTTATAGACACAGTTCCAGATACCTTAAAAGGAATCTACCGTTCAATTACAAACTTCGCCCAAGTTTCAAAACACGGCGGTGGAATGGGACTTTATTTTGGAAAAGTTAGGGCCCAAGGTTCCGATATTAGAGGAATTAGAAATGTGGCGGGTGGAGTTATAAGATGGATAAAGCTTGCCAATGACACTGCAGTTGCCGTTGACCAACTTGGAGTAAGACAAGGGGCAGTTGCTTGTTATTTGGATATTTGGCATAAGGATATACCAGAATTTTTATCCCTAAAAACAAATAATGGCGATGACAGGATGAAGGCTCACGATATTTTCCCAGCAGTTTGTATGCCAGACCTTTTCTGGAAAGAATGTAGGGATAATATTGGTGGCGATTGGTATATGTTTGATCCTCACGAAGTTTTGGTAAAATATGGCAAATCAATCGAAGATACCTATGGGGAAGAATTTGAAGAATTTTATTATAAGCTTGTAAACGACAAAGAGATTTCAAAAAGAGTAATTGCCATCAAAGATTTGATTAGACTTTTGATAAAATCATGGACAGAAACAGGAACACCTTTTGTTTTTAATAGAGATGCAGTAAACAGGGCAAATCCAAACAAACACAAGGGAATTATCTATTCATCAAATCTTTGTACAGAAATCGCCCAAAATATGAGCCCATCAGAGACAGTCAGCGAAGAGATAAAAATCGTTGATGGGGAAACTGTAATTGTAAAAACAACCAAGCCCGGAGAGTTTGTAGAATGTAATCTCGCAAGTCTAACTCTTGGAAATATTGATGTAAATGACAAAGAAGAATTAGAAGAAGTTGTTTCAACAATCGTTAGAGCTTTGGATAATGTAATAGATTTAAATTATTACCCAACTCCTTATGCCAAAGTTACAAATAAAAAATACAGGGCAATCGGCCTTGGAACAAGCGGTTACCATCACATGCTTGTAAAAAATGATATAAAATGGTCAGAAGAAGATGCCCATCTTGATTTTGTTGACAAGGTTTATGAAGATATAAATTATTTTGCAATAAAGGCGTCAAATGAGCTTGCCAAGGAAAAGGGATCATATTCATGTTTTGAAGGAAGTGATTGGGATAATGGATATTATTTCAAACAAAGAGGATATGAAAGCGAAAGATGGGAAAATTTAAAGAAAGACGTTCACAAAAATGGACTTAGAAATGGATATTTATTGGCAGTAGCTCCAACAGGATCAACCTCAATAATTTCAGGAACATCTGCAGGAGTGGACCCAATAATGAACAAATATTTCCTAGAAGAAAAAAAGGGAGCGATAGTACCAAGAGTTGCCCCAGGACTAAATACAAAAACCTTCTGGCTTTACGAAAATGCCTACAATATTGACCAAAATATTTCAATGAGAGCATGCGGAGTAAGACAAAGACACATAGACCAAGCCCAATCAGTAAATGTTTATATAACAACAGAATACACAATGAGACAAATCTTAAATATCTACCTAACAGCATGGGAAGCAGGAGTAAAATCCCTCTATTATGTAAGAGGAAAATCACTTGAAGTAGAAGATTGTGATTCATGTGCGTCATAAATTTATTAAAAAACTAATATAAATTAATCACTTCGGATTTGGGGAGTTTTTTCAATTTGAAATCAAATTAAATTTTTCCGTATCATATTCTTTGCTTTAGGATTTATCGCCCTTAGGAAAACACTGAAAGAAGCGAAGCTTCTTACAAATTTAGCCCGCGCAGCGGTCGTTTGCAGGGGGGTAAAAAAGTAGGGGTTGTTAGGGGGAGGAAAAAAGGGGAGAATTCGAAACTCCCCCATTTCCTCCGCCCTAACTTAACGAAGTATTGTATTAATTTAAATAAAATATTTGGCTAAGAAAAATAATTTTAATAGTTTTTAAATTTTTTATAATTATTTAAAAGTAAAAATATAAGTTCGATTTTGAAAATGGGGTATAAAATTAAAAATATTAGTTTATAAATAATTATTTCCCATAAGATAGGAGGCAAAAACATGGAAAAAAAATATAAGGAAGAAGTTTCTAAAAGAGGAATTTTTAATGAGGATGGAGACATTGATCTTTCTAAAAGAAGAATTATAAATGGAAATACAACCAATCTTAATGATTTTAACAATGTAAAATACACATGGACAAGCGATTGGTATCGCCAAGCTATGAACAATTTTTGGATTCCTGAAGAAATTAATTTAAACCAAGATATTAAAGATTATAGAAATTTATCCAAGGCTGAAAAAAAGGCTTATGATAGGATTTTGTCATTTTTGACCTATCTTGATTCAATTCAAACTGCAAATTTGCCAAATCTTCAAACCTATATAACAGCAAATGAGATAAATCTTTGCCTTGCAATTCAAACCTACCAAGAGGCAATCCACTCTCAATCTTATTCCTACATACTTGATACAATTTGCTCTCCTGACGAGAGAACAAGAATTTTGTATTTGTGGAAAGAAGATGACCATCTTTTAAAAAGAAATAAATTTATCGGCGACCAATACAATGAATTTATCAAAGATGATAGCGAATTTAATTTGATGAGAGTTTTGATTGCAAATTATATACT